>Ga0164243_10000246_pt1 | contig 117753 bp, 107 predicted proteins | sample OricompcompostOP_FD_108781 | JGI IMG/M metagenome (GOLD analysis project Ga0164243, IMG submission 108781) | Organic Plus compost microbial communities from Emeryville, California, USA - Original compost - Organic plus compost (OP) | ecosystem: Engineered > Solid waste > Mixed feedstock >...
AAGGGCGGTCAACCGCGGCTCGTCCGGATCGACGATCCAGTACGACACCACCCCGGCCCGCAGGTAGCGATCCCGCTTCACGTTCAGGTCGATCAACCGGGTGCTCGGCGACAAGATCTCCACCGCCAGCAGCGGCGCGGCAGGAAGGTTGGCGAGGGTGAGATCGTCCTTGCGAGCGACGACCAGGTCCGGCTGAACACTGGTGTCGGTGGCCAGGACCACATCGAAGGGCGCGGCGAACACCCGGAGGTGTTCAGGCCGGGCCGACTCGAGCAGCGTCGCCAGACGGATGCTGATCGTCTGGTGGCGGACCACTGGAGTGGGTGTCACGATCATCGCTCCGTCGATGAGCTCGTAGCGGTGCCCGTCATCGGGCATCGCTGCAAGATCCGCGACGGTCAACGACCGTCCCCTGGGCAATGTCGTCACAGCTCCCATGGTGCCCCTTCCCTCCGCACGATGTCACTGGACAAGCCTGTCAGCTCAGTCGTGCGCCTGCGGAGTTCTCCACACGCAAACCCGATCAGAGGATCAGGCGCAGACCGCGGCGTCACTGCGCCAACGATTGAACACCGCCGGCATCCCCTCGGCCGAGGCTGCCCGCGCCGCAAACCAGCTGTCGGCCCAGGCCTCGGCGTCGTGGAGCTCTGACCTCGGGTCGGTCGCGCTGCGCGCCACGAACCCGGGAAAGATCGCCCGTCCGGAGGGCTGTCCGGTCGGCTGGTAGCGCAGGTCGAAACTCCACCGCAGATGGTCGCTGGTGTTCCGGTGCGCAGCATGCGGTGTGCGTCGGTGCATGAACAACACGTCGCCGGCAGCCATCGGAACGTCGACGGTCTCACCCTGGAGGTAGAGCCCCGGGATGGCCAGCCCGCCGATCCCACCGCGCCTGACGCCCATCGGGGAATCGCCCGGGCAGTGTGGCAGCACGCCTTCGAGGTGTCGTCGCGGCTTCACCATCAGGCATCCGTTCGCGGGATCCGTGTCGCCCAGTGGCAACCACACCGTGATCATCTCGGTGGAGTCGGCGTCCTCGGTGATGACGCCGTTGTCCTGGTGCCACGGGGTGGCAACGTTGCGTGGTCGTCCGGTCTCCGGGTCCGGTGGCATCAGGTGCTCGGGCACCTTCATGCGGACGTGCTGCACCGGGTTCGACCAGATCTCCGGGCCGATGATCGATTCGATCGTGTCGAGGATGTTCTCGTTCCTCATCAGGGCGAACACCGCCGGCCCGACCCACATCGGCGTGTCCGGCTTGGTTCCCCGCTGCGGCAGGGAGAAGTCGAAGTGCTGGGTCAGGTCACGTCCGACGTCGGCAAACACCGCATTCACCCTGTCGGCGAAGGGAAGTTCGGCGTAGGTGGAGCGGATCTCGCCGTTCCGGTGCAGATCGCTCGCCAGCCGATCCAACACCCCGGCGTACTCCTCGAGAATCGGATGCAGGTCATGGTGCCGGTCGAGCAGACCCCGCTTCACCAGGTAGCCCTCGGTCCGGAACTGCTCCAACTCTGCTTCGCTCAGTGTGCCCACCACAGTTGGTCTCCTCGACGCGATCGACGCGACGCCGCGCCTTCGGCGGTGCCACCGCTGCTGGTCGTGCACCGCGATCCTGTCCGAGCTTACCGATGGTGGCTCAGCAACAACACTGCCCGTCCCGGCAGCCGGGCTGCGTCAGGCCACCAGCTGACTCGGAACAATCGTCACCTCGTACGGCAGGATGGCGGTCCAGCTCGCGTCGCCCGACAGATCGGCCACCTCGACGTACGCGTCGTCCCGCAACTCGAGCACTGTCAGCCGCGGTCCGTCCGGATCGACGATCCAGTACGACCAGATCCCAGCCCGACGGTACCGCTCCCGCTTCAGGTTCAGATCGATCAACCGGGTGCTCGGCGACAGGATTTCCACCGCGAGCACGGGGGCAGCCGGCAGGTTGGCCTCGGCGACGTCGGCCTCACGGGCAACCACCAGATCCGGCTGGACGCTGGTGTCGTCGGCCAGCACCACGTCGAAAGGCGCGGCGAAGACCAGGAGGCCCGGTGGACACGCGTTGTCGAGCAGGACCGAAAGACGCAGGCTGATCCGTTGGTGCCGCGCTGCGGGTGCCGGAGACACGATCATCGCCCCGTCGATGAGCTCGTAACGATGCCCGTCATCGGGCGTCGCTGCGAGATCTGCGACGGTCAACGACCGCCCCCAGGGCAATGTGGTCACAACTCCCATGGTGCCTCACTCCCGTTCGGTGTGTCACCCATGGGAGCCTGCCAGTGCACGAGGTGCCGTGGGTCGGTTATCCACAAGGAATCGTCGTGTCACGTCCTGACCTCGACACGCGGATCCTGAGCGCGTCGAAGAGCGCTTCGCTCGCTACTCGACCCACGGACCGGGCGTCTCGACTCCGCTCGACGTACGAGGCGTCTCGACTCCGCCCGACCTAGGGTCAGAGCACTGCACCAGGCCGGTACGCCGCCGCTTCCGGATTGGCTTCGGCGATGGCCGCCACCTGGGCTGCCACAGTGGCGACCTGGGCGCGGGCCGTACCGGTCAGGTCGAGCGGATCGCTCGCCATGGCCTGCAACTGCTCCCGGGTGAGCCCGAGGCGCGGATCGCCGGCCAGTCGGTCGTACAGATCGTTGGTGGCCAGCCCCTGCTCCCGCATGTCGAGGGCGGTGGCGACGGCATGTTCCTTGATCACCTCATGGGCGACCTCCCGACCGACACCGAGTCGGACCGCGCCCATCAGGATCTTCGTGGTGGTGAGGAACGGGAAGTACTTCGCCAGCTCGGCCTCGATCACCGCCGGGAAGGCGCCGAAGTCACCGAGCACGGTCAGGAAGGTCTCGAACAACCCGTCCAGCGCGAAGAAGGCGTCCGGCAGCGCCACCCGCCGCACGACCGAGCACGACACGTCTCCTTCGTTCCACTGGTCGCCGGCGAGTTCGCCAACCATCGACACGTAGCCACGAATGATCACAGAGAGGCCGTTGACCCGTTCACAGGAACGGGTGTTCATCTTGTGCGGCATGGCGCTGGAGCCGACCTGGCCCTTGGCGAAACCTTCGGTGACCAACTCATGCCCGGCCATCAACCGGATGCTCGTCGCCACATTCGACGGCGCCGCCGCGACCTGAGCGAGTGCCGTCACCACGTCGTAGTCGAGGGACCGCGGATACACCTGGCCGGTGCTGGTGAACACCCCGCTGGCACCGAGATGCCCGACGATCCGCTCCTCCAGGTCGGCGAGTTTCTCGGCATCGCCGTCGAGCAGGTCGAGCATGTCCTGGCTGGTGCCGACCGGGCCCTTGATGCCACGCAACCGGTAGCGCCCCTGCAGTTCGACCAGGCGCTGGTGGGCGACCAGGAGTTCATCGGCAGCCGTGGCGAACCGCTTGCCGAGGGTGGTGATCTGGGCGGCGACGTTGTGGCTCCGACCGGCGATGGCGGTGTCGGACCACTGCACGGCGATCCGTGACAGCTGCACCAGGGTCGCCACCACCTTGTCGGTGATGATCGCCAAGGACTGGGTGACCTGGAGCTGTTCGACGTTCTCGGTGAGGTCGCGCGAGGTCATGCCCTTGTGGACGTGCTCGTGGCCGGCGAGGGCGTTGAACTCCTCGATCCGAGCCTTCACGTCGTGCCGGGTGATCCGCTCCCTCGCAGCGATCGAGGCGAGGTCGACCTGGTCGACGACCTTCTCGTAGTCGGCGATCACGAGGTTCGGATCATCGCCGCCGAAGTCCACCCCGAGATCACGCTGAGCAGCCAGCACGGCCAGCCACAGCCGTCGCTCGGTGATGATCTTGTGCTCGGCCGACCACAGGGTTCGCATGGGTTCCGAGGCGTAACGATTGGCCAGGACGTTACCGATCGACATCAGCGGTTCCCCTCATTCTCGTTCGAGCGTTCGTGTTCAGCAGCGGCCTTCGCGATGTCGGTGCGGTAGTGACCGCCGTCCAGCTCGATCCCGGCCAGACTGGCGTAGGCGATGTTGCGTGCCTCGGTCAGGTCGGAACCGACCCCAACCACGCCGAGGACCCGACCTCCCGCGCTGACCAGCGAGCCGTCGACCTCCGCCGTGCCGGCGTGCACCACATGGGCGCCGTCGGCCACTTCTTCGGTCCCGGTGATGACGTCACCGGAACGCGGTGACTCGGGATAGCCGTCGGAGGCCAGGACAACCGTGACGGCTGCACCGTCACGCCAGCGCAACGGGCCGACCTCGGCCAACCGTCCAGTGGCCGCGGCGAGCAGCACCTCACCAAGAGGATTCTCCAACAGGGGCAGCAATGACTGGGTCTCCGGGTCACCGAAACGAGCATTGAACTCGATCACGCGCGGACCGCTCGGAGTCATGGCCAGACCGGTGTAGAGCAGACCGGAAAAGGGCGTTCCCCGCCGGGCGAGTTCGGCCACGGTCGGCCGGATCACCTCTGCCTCGACCTGCTCGACCACCCCAGGCGCCAGCCACGGCAGCGGAGCGTACGCACCCATGCCGCCGGTGTTGGGGCCGGCGTCGTCGTCACCGACGCGCTTGAAGTCCTGGGCCGGGATCAGCGGCAGCACGGTCTCGCCGTCGGTGATCGCGAACAGGCTCACCTCCGGCCCGGACAGGTACTCCTCGATGACCACCGTGCCGCAGGAGGCCGCGTGCGCCAGGGCGGCGTCACGATCTGAGGTGACCACGACCCCCTTGCCGGACGCGAGACCGTCGTCCTTCACCACGTACGGGGCGCCGAACTCGTCGAGGGCCGCAGCCACCTCGTCCGCGGTGGTGCAGGTGTGGGATCGCGAGGTGGGCACTCCGGCTGCGGTCATCACGTCCTTGGCGAAGGCCTTGCTCGCCTCGATCCGGGCTGCGGCCGCGGAGGGTCCGAAGCACGGGATCCCGGCCGCACGCACCGCATCGGCCACGCCGGCGGCCAGTGGAGCCTCGGGGCCGACCACGACCAGGCCGACGCCGAGCTCGGTGGCCAGGGCTGCGATGGCCGAGGCGTCGGTGGCGACCACGTCATGGTTGGTGCCGAGCCGTGCCGTACCCGGGTTGCCGGGTGCCGCGTGCAGCGCGCCCACCGAAGGATCGGAGGCCAGGGCAAGGGCGAGGGCGTGCTCACGGCCGCCGTTGCCGACGATGAGCACGTCGACGGTCTCGACGTCGCTCGACCGGCGTGATCGGGAATCGGTGGTGGGTGCGCTCACGAACCGACCCTATGCGATCGAGCCCCCTCGGATCGACCGGTCGGCAGTGTGGGCAGGAGGACGACCACGCTCAGCCGCACCACCGCCCCACCGTTGACCGGTCGATTCGAGGGGCGGATAGATTCGGCGCCATGGCAACCGGCAATCCCACCGACTTCGGAGCAGCGGCCGACAGCTACCGTCGGGGCCGGCCCGACTACCCGGCCGACCTCGTCGGCTGGCTCGTCAACGGAGCAGAACGGGTGGCTGATGTCGGGGCAGGGACGGGCAAGCTGACCGGGGTGCTGCGTGGCCTGGGCTGCGCCGTCACCGCGATCGATCCAGATCCGCGGATGCTCGCAGCTCTCGGCACCGATCACGCCGAGGTCGCCACCGCGGTCGGTCAGGGCGAGGACATCCCCCTGCCCGACGCCTCGGTCGACGCCGTCACGTACGGACAGGCGTGGCACTGGGTGGACCGGACAGCGGCCTCGCGGGAGGCCGCCCGTGTGCTCACCGCCGGTGGGGCGCTGGGGCTGATCTGGAACTTCCGGGACGAGTCGTACGAGTGGATCGCCGAGCTGACGTCGGTGATCACTCCGTCGGGTGGCGAGGAACTCCTCAACTCGGTCCCGACCCTGGTCGAGCCCCCGTTCGGTGAGGTCGAGCATCGCTCCTGCACCTGGACCCGGCCGATGACGATCGACCAGGTACGGGACATGGTCGCCTCCCGCAGCTACGTGATCGCCGCCTCCGAACGCGATCGCACGACCGTGCTCAACCGTTCGGTGGAGTTGGCGACCAAGGTGGCCGACGACGCGGGTCGGGTGACGATGCCGTACCGGACCGAGGCCTACCGGGCCGTTCTCCCGGGCTGACATGGCAACAGTCAGCCGCCGACAGGTGCCGGTCGTGCTGGTGGCCGGTTTCCTCGGCGCCGGCAAGACCACGCTGCTGAACCACCTGCTCAGCAACGAGTCCGATCTCCGACTCGGCGTCGTCGTCAACGACTTCGGCGCGGTGCCGATCGACCAGACGCTCGTGACGGGTCAGGTCGACAGCACCGTCGCCCTCGGCAATGGGTGCCTGTGCTGTGCGGTCGATGCCTCCGGTCTCGACGCGATGCTGGAGCGGCTGGTCGACCCCGCACTCGAGTTGGACGGCATCGTGGTCGAGGCGAGCGGGATCGCCGAGCCGCGCACCCTCATCAGGATGCTTGACGCCTCAGCTCTGCCGGAGCTGGTCTGGGGCGGCTGCGTCTATCTGGTCGATGCCGCCGAGTTCGAGGCGACGGCCGCCGAACACCCTCGCCTGACCAGCCATCTCGCGGTCGCCGATCTGGTGGTGCTCAACAAGGCCGACACCGCGACATCGGCCCAGATCGCCTCCCTCCGGGAGCAGATCGCCCAGGCCGCACCCCGGGCCGCCGTCACCGTGACGACGGAGGCAGCCGTTGACCCGCGGCTGCTGTTCGACCTGCCGGACCGGCCGCTTCCGCTGCAGCCGACCCTGCCGTTCGGCACCGATCCCGACGAGGAGCTCGGCGGAGGACACCACCTGCACGACGACTTCGACTCGGTGTCCTTCACGACCCCGCAGCCGTTGCATCCCCGCGCCGTCACCCAGTTCCTGCGGGAACCTCCGATCGGTGCCTACCGGATCAAGGGACACACCCAGCTCGCCGGTGATCGCCGACCGGTGGTGGTGCAGAGTGTGGGAGGGCGGATCCGCCTGAGCCGGGCACCGCGCAGCGAACTGGACGGTTCCACGGCCCTGGTGGTGATCGGCGCCGGTCTGGACCGCGACGACGTACTGCACCGGTTGGCCAGCTGCGTCCACGATCCGACCACGAACGACCCGGAACCCACCGAGGCCGACCTGCGGACCGCTCTGCGTCATCTGCGCTGACCGCGCGGCAGAATGTCGCCATGACCGTCAACGTCCTTGCCATCTTCCATGCCCTGCCCGAACATCGTGACGAGCTCAAGCGCCGGCTCGAGGTGATGGCCGCAGCCACCCATCAGGAGGAGGGGTGCTTGCTCTACGCCCTGCAGGAGGGCGTTGACGACCCCAACGTCCTCGGGTTCGTCGAGAGGTGGGAGTCGGCGGAGGCCCTGGCGCGCCACCAGCAGGCCGACCACGTGCGCTCCGGCGCGGCTGAACGTACGGCGATGATGTCGCAGCCAGCAGTCGTGATCACGACCCGTAACGCAGTCTCGACGGGCTCGACCGGCGAGGTCCCGGGGTGGCCGGCAGGACTCTGACCCGACGGCCATCAGCGGAGCATCACCGCGGCCGGGTCACCCGACCGGCCGCACCGTCCACCCGTACCGACGTCCCGTCGGCCAACGTGGTGGTGCCGGTCCGCGTTCCCATCACCGCAGGGATTCCGTACTCGCGGGCGACGATCGCAGCATGCGAGGCCGGGCCTCCCGAGTCCACGACCACGGCAGCCGCTCGCTGGAAGAGCGGCGTCCACGAGGGGTTCGTGTAGGGGCACACCAACACCTCACCCGGGGCGAGTCGGCTGAACTCCTCCACCCGGTTGATGATGCGGACCGGGCCGGTCGCCTCACCGCGGCTGGCGGCGATGCCCACCAGGATTTCGTCGCCCTGCAACGGTTCTGCGCGATGCACCAGGTTCAACAACGGCACGCCTTCGAGCTGCTTCCTGCGTTCCGCCCGGTCGCGGACGGCACCAGCCAGGTCGTCGCGGGCGGCGTCCGGCGACGGCAGCGCTTCCAGCTCGGCCAGCCGGCAGTGGTACACGTCCTCAGCCGAGGCCAGCGCTCCGGCATCGACCAGCCGGGTGCCGATCTCCAGGAGCGCAGCGCGCAGCGGAGGCATCACCAGCGTGAAGATGACGTGGGAGTCCTCCCGAAAGGCGACCCCTTCCCGCGCCTCGTCGACGACCCGCCGTGCCCAGCCCTGGTGCCGTCGTAGCCACGGATGTGCCAGGAACGCTTCCAGCGCAGCACGGTGCTCGTCGGCCCGAGGAGCGGGGGCCCCATCAGTCGTCTCGGGGAGCAGCACGGCCACCAGGCCGAGCAGGGCCTCCGGTAGTTCACCCAGGGTCGGCGGCGTGATCAGGATCGGGCTGGCCGTCTCACGTCCCCCGTACTCGGTGATCCACGCCTCGAATCCGGCACGGAACTCCGGGTCAGCCATCGCGGTGTCGAGATCACCGGTCCGTACGGCAGCGGCCGTCTCCGGCCCCCGGGCCGCCACGGCAGCCAGCTCGGTCAGTGCCGCGTTGGCCGCAGTGGTTCGGGTCGGAGCACCCTGCAACAGGTCCCCGACCAGTGCGCTGCGCCCGAGCAGCTTGGCCGCCACTGACAGCCGTACGACGGCCAGCCCCACCCCGGCGAGGAAGTCGATCCGCAACCCGGCAACGGGCCGCATCAGGTCCAGGGCACGACGCGGTGTCGTCACGAGTTGCCGCCAGGGCAGCGATGTGAGGTCCAGGGCGGAGAGTTCGGCTGCCGCCGCCTCGATCTCTCGCCAGCGTGGATCATCGCGCCATCGGCTGACCGGGAACCTGCGAGCCCGACCCAACAACCGCACCGGCGCCACCAGCAGGCGAGGCGTGAATCGTGGCGTCGGCACCATCGCCCGGTCGACCACCCCACCTGTCTCATGGAAGAGTCTCTCGAACACCCCGGTGACGCCCAGGTCGGCCGCGATGCGCCCCATCATCCCGGCAGGTCCCTCGGGGATCCACGTCGTCATGTCGATCGGGTACGGCCGCGCCGTCAGGTAGTCGCCCAGGACGGTCGACATCCTTGCCTGCAAGGGATTCAGGTGCTGTGGTGGCGGCGGTAGTGCGGTCATTGCGCGCGCCTGCAGCAACCAGACCCGTTGATCGGCGACGGCCCACTCGATGTCCTGCGGACACCCGAAGTGGTCGGCCACCAGTCTCGCCAGGCGACACAGGTCCGCCAGGGCCGCTGCGGTGAGCACCGGAGATGAGTCGTCACCGGTTCCCGACGACCATTCCCGTACCCGACCGTCCGCGTCCAGGACGAAGTGGTCGGGGGTGACCGTGCCGGAGACCACGGCCTCTCCCAGCCCCGGGCTGGCATCGATCACGTACTCGTCGCGGTTCCCGGTGATCATGTTGGCGGTGAACATCACCCCGGCGACCTCGGCCGGCACCATCGGCTGCACGACGACGGCGATGGAGACCTCCTCCGGCGGGATCCCGAGTCGGGCGCGATAACTGACGGCCCGCTCGGTCCACAGCGACTCCCAGCACTCCAGCACCGCCTGCACCACGGCCTCGGCACCCACCACATCGAGGTAGGTGTCCTGCTGCCCGGCGAAGGTCGCGCCGGGCAGGTCCTCGGCGGTGGCACTGGACCGTACGGCGACCGGCCCGGCTCCCAGCGCCAGGTACCGCTCCGTGATCATGGCGCGCAGCGCCGGGGAGTCACCAGCGATGTGGGCCGCCGTGGTGACCACGAATCCGCCCGGCACCGGCGCCCCGAGCCTGATCAGTTCGCCCAGGTTGGCCGCCTTGCCGCCCACCTCCGCCACCATGTCGGCCCGGCACGCCACCAGGTCGAGCAACCAGTCGCTCGCCATGTCAGTGGACCTACACCCGCGACACCACAGGGACAACGGCCTCCCATGGTGTGTGGGGCCTCCGACCGTTCATCTCGGCCGATCGAGAACGTTGGCTACGCATGACAGGACCTCCCAGGATGCTGCGAACTCCGTGCGGTTCCACCACACCACGGACATGACACACGCGTCAAGGTTTACTTGTTTGGTGTGTCAGACTTGGGGTGAGGGGCAGGACAGTGCGGTGCCACCACCGATGAGCACAACAGGAGGAGCTGGTGACCGATCCGGCAGCCGAAGCCATCCCCGCCGAACTGGTGGCCGCCGCGCTGCGCGTCGCCGAGCGCCTGACATGTCGGGTCGGCGACATCCCGGTCGAGACCATCGCTCGCGAGGCCGGCATCTCCCGCAGCACCCTGCTGCGTCGCCTGGGCGGCTCGCGCCGCGCTCTGGATGAGGCCGTCCGTGCCTCCGGGATCGACCCGGGAGGCGCCCCGGTCCGCGACCGCGCGATCGAGGCTGCCGCCCACCTGCTGGACGAGCTCGGGGTCGGCCTGACCACACTCGAGGCCATCGCCGACCGCGCCGACTGCTCGGTCGACAGCCTGTACGCCACCTTCGGCACCCGCGACGAGCTCCTGGCTGCGGTCTTCGAACGCTACGGCCCACTTCCCGACATCACCGAGGTGCTCGGCGCCGGCGGAGATCTGAGCAGCACCGTTCGCGAGGCCTACCGGCACATGGCCACCATCTTGATGCGGCGCCCTCGGGTGGCCCCGGCCCTGCTGGCCGAGGCACTGGCCCGTCCGACCAGCACAGCGGTCCGGGCCGTCGTCGCACGCAATGCCCCGCGCATCCTGCAGCTGGTGACCAGCTGGCTGGACGGGCAGATCCGCGCGGGACGGATCCGCGACCTCCCCGCCCCGCTGCTGATCCAGCAGTTTGCCGCACCGGTGATGGCACACATGGTGAGTCGACCGCTGATGATCGATGCCGACCTCGGGCCGAGCCTGCCCAGCATCGAGGAAACCTGCGACGTGTTCGCCGACGCCTTTCTCCGCGCCGTGGCCACCAACCCCGACGCCCATCGATTCGATCCGCCATCCCCACCGATTTCCACGATTCAGGCGTGATGCCCCGGGAAACACGCAGGCGGTAGGGGTGCCCACACTCGACCATATCGAGTATGGTCCCCTTTCAGGAGGTGGCCAATGGGGTCCGAATTCGCGGTGCAGACGAATGACCTGAGCAAGGTCTATCGTGTCGGCGGCCAACCCGTTGTCGCGCTCAATCGCGTCTCACTCCAGATCCGCCGGGGCACCTTCACTGCCGTCGTCGGGACATCCGGGTCCGGCAAGTCCACCTTGCTGAACATGCTCGGCGGTCTGGAACGCCCCAGCCACGGCGAGGTGATGGTGGCCGGCCAACGGCTGGACACCATGCGCGAAGCAGAACTGGTCCGCTTCCGCCGTGAGAATGTCGGTTTCATCTTCCAATCGTTCAATCTGATCGCCTCCCAGACGGCCGTCGACAATGTCGCGATGCCGCTCACCTTTCGCGGCTGGGCCCCGCGACAACGTCGGGAACGAGCCGAACGGGTGTTGACCCAGTGGGGCCTGGGGCGACACCTGCACCACAAGCCGGATCAGCTCTCCGGCGGGCAGCAGCAACGGGTGGGAATCGCCCGCGCACTGGTCGCGCAACCAGCGATCGTCTTCGCCGACGAGCCGACCGGCAATCTCGACTCGAAGACCGCCGAACAGACCCTCACCCTCTTCCGTACGGTGGTGCAACGCTTCGGCCAGACCTGGATCATGGTCACCCACGACCAACACCTCGCCGGTTTTGCCGACACCATCGTGTCGATCGGTGACGGCCGGATCACCGACATCGCCCAGGTGAACCACTCCGACTCCGACCACACCGACCACGTCGCCCAGAAGGTGGGTTCATGAGAACACGACGGACTCCTGCGTCCCTGATCATCGTCCTGCTGGCACTGCTGCTGGCGCTCGCCTGGTCGGCTCCGGCCCATGCCGAGGAGTCGGGCAGCCCCGGATCCGGGGGTGAGAACTCCGGCAGGTCCGGCGGGAACGACGCTTCTGGTGCGGACGAGGGATCGAATGCCGGCGCACCGCCCGGGATCTCGGTGCCACGGGTGATGTTGACCAGGTTCACCGCCAAGCCCGCCTCTGTCGAGGCAGGCGAGAAGGTGACACTCTCGTACACGTTGAAGAACATGTCGAACGTCACCCTGGTCCAGAACCTGCGGATCACCATCAGCTCCGACGATGCCGGGGCCTTCCTCCCCGTGGACGGGTCCGCATCCAGCTATGTCACGGCGATCTACGCCGGAGGCACGACGACCGGATCGATCGAGATGCGTACCCTGCCGTCGCTGGAGCAGCGGCCCTACGCGTTGACGCTGCGCGTCGAGTACGAGGACGCCAAGGCCAATCCGTACCAGGCCAGCGAGCAGGTCGCCATTCCCGTCACCCAGGCGGTCCGCGTCGACACCTCCAGCCCGCAGGTGATGCCGGCGCAGATCACGGTCGGGCAACAGGCCGCGGTGACGTTCAGTGTCAACAATCTCGGACGGAACAAGCTGTTCAACGTGCAGGCCACGATCCCCGACGGCCAGTCCGTTGCGCCGCAGAAGGCCTTCATCGGGACCATTGAGCCCGGCGCCTCCGGTTTTGTCGACCTCACCGTGGAAGCCACGAAGTCCGGCAAGGGCTCGTTCACGATGGAGATCAGCTACGAGGACGCCAACGGCAAGGTCACCACCACCGAAGTCCCGATCAGCCTGGAGATCGCCGCGGAGCCCACAGCGCCGGTGCCACCACCGATCGATGACCAGACGATGGGCCGGGCCGGCGGCGGTGGGCTCGGCGTCATCCCTGTGGTGGCTGGAGTTCTGGCCGTTGCCCTGATCGCCACCCTCGTCGTCCTGGTGGTTCGCCGACAACGGCGCCGCGCCGCCCAACGGGAGTCCGAGCTGGCCCTGCTCGACGGTGATCCGCTGTTGCCTGCCGACGAGGGGTAGGCGCCGACGATGCGCTTTGCCGACCTCCTGCGCTCCAGCCTCGGCAATCTGTGGCAGCGCAAGTTCCGTACCAGCCTCACCATCACCGGGGTTGTCGTCGGGACGATGGCCGTCGTCGTCATGGTCTCGCTCGGTGTCGGGATGTCCCAGGCCCAGTTGGAATCCCTTGAGTCGTACGCCAACCTGCGCCAGATCACCGTCTACGGCCCACCCAACGCGAATGGCAGTGACAGTGGACGTGGCCGGGCGCCGGGAAACAGCTCGGCAACTCCGATGGATGACGAGTTCCTCGCTCAGCTGGCCGAGCTGCCCGGAGTGGTGCAGGCATGGGGCATCTACTCGGTCCCAGCACAGATCACGACCGGCGGGACCACCATGCAGGTCCAGCTGACCGGTGTCCCCCACGAGATGCTCGCCGCCCTCGACGTGGACTACTCCTACGGCGGTGTCCCTGCCGAGCACGCACCCCTGGGTCTGGTCGTCGGTGACAAGGTCGGCGAGATGTACGCCTACGATCCCGAGACGGGCGAGGCGCTCGATCCGGTGGACTTCTCGGCGACCCCGAGCTTCATCAGCTTTCCTGCCCAGGAACAGAATCCGACCGGTGGCCCAGGACGGGTCCCAGCGGGAGTGGCGGGCGGCCAGACCCAGGAGGCGGACAGCTCGGTAGCGCCCCCGAAGAAGTTCCTGGTGCCGACCGCGGCGGTCATCGCCGGAGTCGAAGGCCAGTGGGGCCGCTACTCCTCCGAGATCTACGTTGACCGCGACGCCCTGGTACGGACGCTGGAGAAGGCCTTTCCCGGCAAGGCACTCCCCGGTCAGCCGACCGGGGCCAACGGCGCTCCCCGCGGCGGGCTGGTCTACAGCCAGATCGTCCTGCAGACCGTCGACATCCCCGCCGCCGAGCAGCTCACCACCCAGCTGAATCTGGAGGGTTACCAGTTCAGCAGCGACATCGAATGGATGCGGCAGAGCCAGCAGCAGGCCACCCTCATCCAGGCCGTGCTCGGCGGGATCGGCTTCATTTCGTTGCTGGTCGCCGCCATCGGCATCGCGAACACCATGTTGATGAGCGTCTACGAGCGGACCCGCGAGATCGGCATCATGAAGGTCCTCGGAGCGGCGCTCGGCGACATCCGGCGGATGTTCCTCGTCGAGTCCGCCAGCATCGGCTTCTTCGGTGGCCTGTTCGGCCTGCTGCTGAGCCTGGGGATCTCGACAGTGATCAACATCGTCGTGTCGGGCATGATGTCCGGGCCCGGGATGGTCGCACCCCAGATCTCGGTGATCCCGGTGTGGCTGATGCTCGGCGCCGTCGGCTTCGCCACGGCCATCGGTACGGTGGCCGGCATCGTTCCGGCCCAGCGGGCGATGCGGCTCAGTGCCCTGTCGGCGATCCGAGGTCAGTGATGCGATAACCGGATGCGGCCACGCCCGGGAGGCAGCACAATGGCCGGTTGTGGGTCACGTGGAGCTGTCAGGGGTCGAGTACCACCTTCCCGACGGGAGGGTGCTGCTGACCGGAGTCGACCTTCGGGTCGGTGACGGGGCCAAGGTGGCGCTCGTCGGTGCCAACGGGGCCGGTAAGACGACGCTGCAGCGGATCGTCCGTGACGAGCTGCGGCCCCACGCCGGCACGATCACCCGCTCCGGTTCGCTCGGAGTGATGCGTCAGCTCGTCACCCAGGGCCACGAGGACTGGACCGTACGGGACCTGTTGCTGTCGGTGGCACCGCCACGGGTCCGTACCGCAGCGGCACACGTCGACGAACTCGAACTCCGGCTGATGGAGACCGACGACGAAGCCACCCAGTTGCGCTATGCCGACGCACTCGCCGAATACTCCGACGCCGGGGGCTACGACCTCGAGGTGCTGTGGGACATCTGCACGACCGCTGCTCTCGGTGTGCCGTACGACAGTTGTCGGCTGCGCGAGATGCGGACCCTGTCCGGCGGCGAGCAGAAGCGGCTGGTGCTGGAAGCCCTGTTGCGCGGTCCCGATGACGTCCTGCTGCTCGACGAGCCCGACAACTACCTGGACGTGCCGGGCAAGCTGTGGTTGGAGGAGCAGCTGCGCGCCTCCCCCAAGACGGTGCTGTACGTCAGCCACGACCGGGAACTGCTGCACGCCACCGCGACCCAGATCGTGACCGTCGAACTGGGCGCCGCCGGCAACACCACCTGGACCCATCCGGCTGGTTTCGACAGCTACCACGAGGCACGGGTGGCTCGTTTCGCCCGGCTCGACGAGCTGCGCCGCCGCTGGGACGAGGAGCATCACAAGCTTCGCGAGCTCATGCTGATGTACAAGAACAAGGCCGCCTACAACTCTGACATGGCCAGCCGCTACCGCGCGGCCCAGACCCGGTTGGAGCGCTTCGAGGAGGCGGGTCCGCCCGAGGCTCAACCACTGCAGCAGTCGGTGGCGATGCGACTCACCGGCGGCCGCACCGGCAAGCGGGCCGTGGTCTGTGAGGACCTCGAGCTGACCGGACTGATGAAGCCCTTCGACCTCGAGGTCTGGTACGGCGAACGCCTGGGCGTGCTGGGGTCCAACGGCTCCGGCAAGTCACACTTCCTGCGCCTGTTGGCCGGCGGCGGCACCCTGCCCGATCCCGCGATCCTGGACGCCGACCATCCGGTCGCCCCGGTCGCCCACACCGGTCTCGCGCGGCTTGGTGCCCGCGTCCGGCCCGGCTGGTTCGTGCAGACCCACGAGCACCCGGAGCTCCGGGGTCGCACCCTGCTGGAGATCCTGCACCGTGGGGACGGTCACCGTCAGGGCATGGGGCGGGAGCAGGCTGCCCGGGTGCTCGACCGGTACGAACTGGCCCGCTCGTCGGAGCAGACCTTCGAGTCGCTCAGCGGCGGGCAGCAGGCTCGGCTGCAGATCCTGCTGCTGGAGTTGTCCGGTGCAACGCTGCTGCTGCTCGACGAGCCCACGGACAATCTCGACCTGGAGTCGGCTGAGGCCTTGGAGCGCGGCCTGGAAGCGTACGAAGGAACGGTTCTGGCGGTCACGCACGATCGCTGGTTCGCCCGCAGTCTGGACCGGTTCGTCGTCTTCGGTGCCGACGGGACGGTGCGGCAGTCCGACGAGCCGGTGTGGGACGAGGCACGGGTTCGTCGGGCTCGCTGATCGAACCGGTGCCTCGGTTAGGGTGGAAACCATGGCACGGCGGCACGCAGACACCGGTCCCACGTGGACCCAGCAGGACGGCGCGATGCTGCTCACCTGCCAGGTGATCCACGACATCCGCAACGGTCGCGTCCCCGGGATCCGCACCCAGACGATGTTCCGGCTGCCCCAAGGGGTGGTGGCCTTCCTGAGCGGCCCCTCGCAGGTCCTGGAGCTCCGCGCCGCCGGTGACGGCTCGTACACCACCAGCAGCACGCTCGTCTGGGGCAGCGGGCTGATCGGCCTGGCAGCGCTCGGAGCCACCGCTGCCACCAGTGCGAGCAACAACGCCCGGGCCCGGCAGGCGGCGGCCCTGAACGCCCAGGTGGCGTTCCGGCACCAGTTCGACGCCAATCTGTACGTGACGAACACCGGCTGGATCTTCCACACCGGCCAGGGTGTGCTGACCTGGCAGCACAGCGATGTCGACGCGATGCACATGATCGGCCCGAACGCCGTCGTGCTGCAGGGCAACTCCGACCGCGGCCGGATCACCTGGCAGTTGCGCAGCCCGTTCTCGGAGCTGGTGTTCGTGCTGTGGGCGCTGGACCAGCACCCGGACCACCCGCAACTGATGGACGGCTCCTGGCTGCAGCCCGGATGGCTCGACCATGCCCACGCCATGGGTCAGGACCCGGGTCTGCGCTCACCGATCCTGGCCGCACCGCCGCGCGAGATCACCCTGCCCGGTGGCGCCCGGGCCGTCGAGGGTGGTGTGCCGATGTCGTACCCGTCAGCTCCCCAACCCCAGCAGGAGTTCGGACTCGAGCCCCGCTACGGACAGCAGCCACCGCAGGGATTCCGCTGACGTCTCCACTCCGCTCGACGAGCGTGAGCTCAGAGCAGATCGTGCACCACGATCGACTGTTCACGGCCCGGGCCGACCCCGATGCCGGAGATCCGGCAGCGGATCAGCTCCTCGAGCCGCTTCACGTACGCCTGGGTGTTGGCGGGAAGTTCGGCGAAGGTGCGGCAGCCCGAGATGTCCTCGGTCCAACCGTCGAGGAACTCGTACACCGGGGTGGCGTGGTGGAAGTCGGTCTGACTGAACGGCATCACGTCGTGACGGGTGCCGTTCACGTCGTAGGCGACGCAGACCGGGATCTTCTCCCACCCGGTCAGGCAGTCCAGCTTGGTCAGGAAGATGTCGGTGAAGGCGTTCGCCTTCGCGGCGGCCTCGACGACCAGGGCATCGAACCAGCCACAACGCCGCGGCCGCCCGGTGGTGGCGCCGTACTCGGCACCGATCTCCCGCAGCTTGTCGCCGTCGGCGTCGAACAGTTCGGTCGGGAACGGACCCGAGCCCACCCGCGTGGTGTAGGCCTTGGCGATCCCGACGACCCGGTCGATCCGGGTCGGGCCGACACCCGCACCGACGCAGGCACCGGCGGCGATCGGGTTCGACGAGGTCACGTACGGGTAGGTGCCGTGGTCGACGTCCAGGTGATGCGCCTGCGCACCTTCGAAGAGCACCACCTTGCCCTCGTCGAGGGCGTCGTTGACCACGCGTGAGCCGTCGACCACGTACGGACGCAGCCGGTCGGCGAACGACAGCAGGTGGTCGGCGATCTCGGTCGGATCGATGGCGCGCCGGTTGTAGACCTTCACCAGCAGGTGGTTCTTCTGCTCCAGGGACGCCTCGACCTTGCGCCGCAGGATCGACTCGTCGAACAGGTCCTGGATACGGATGCCGATCCGATTCACCTTGTCGCTGTAGGCCGGGCCGACACCGCGACCGGTGGTGCCGATCTTGGCCTTGCCGAGGAACCGCTCGGTCACCTTGTCGATGGTGCGGTGGAACTCGGTGATCACATGGGCGCTCGCCGAAATCAGCGGATGGGGTACGTCGGCGCCGCGCTCGGCCAGATCGGCGAGCTCGGTGTAGAGCACGTCGAGATCGATCACCACGCCGTTGCCGAGCACCGGGACCACGCCGGGGTTCAGGATGCCCGAGGGCAGCAGGTGCATGACGTACTTCTGGTCGCCGACGATGATGGTGTGGCCGGCGTTGTTGCCGCCCGAGTAGCGGACACAGAGGTCCACTCGATCCCCGAGCTGGTCGGTCGCCTTGCCCTTGCCCTCGTCGCCCCACTGGGCGCCGACGATCACGATTCCCGGCATTCCAGCCGTCCTCTCAGCGCAGTCCATCAGCCGTGGCACGCCCGGCGGAGCCGAGCGTTGTCCACAAAGTCGAACCCGAGGGCCGTCGGGCGCTCGGGGTCTCACCGCATGCTACCGGAGTTGGTTCCACCGGGCTCAACCAACCTGTGATCGGTAGCCGTCTGCCGCAGCGACGGTGGGATCCGACGACCCGGTCACGGAGGAGGTCAGCGATGCGTGGACTGGTCAGGGTGGGGCTGGCAGTGCTGGTGGTCCTGTGGATCCTGCCGTTCGAGATCGTTCCCGCCCTCGAGGAACCGATTCGCGAAGCCATCGGTCCGCAGCCGTGGACGATCGTCTCCGAACTGTGCCAACTCATCCTGTCGGCGCAGGAGTGGGTGCGCGGCGACGGTCTGGTCCCGTCGGTCGTGGCCGGGATCGTGCTGGCCGCCGCCTGGGCGATCAGCAGTTTCCACAGGGCCGGCGACGACGCGCCCGCGCCGGCGCCGGCCGGTCCCCGTACGGTCCGCGGTCTGGTCGTGAACGTGGAGTTCACCAACACCTGGGTGGGCGACAAGCCACTCTTCGTCGTCACGGTCACCCACCCCGGCCCGAACGGGATGAGCACCTCGGTCGCCCCGCTCGCGGCACCGGCGGAACAGGCACCCTTCCGGGGCGGCTCGGTGATGGTCACCCCGGTGGCGCAGTCGGCGGAGGTCACCCTGGCCCCGGATCCGTACGGCCTGCACGACCCGGACGGCAGCTTGCGCTACGCCGCACCCGGCGTGTGGCGTTGATGCTGTCCGGGAATCGCCTCCAACAGAGCCGCGGTGTAGGGGTGCTGCGGGCCGGCGAAGACGTCGGCCGTGGTGCCCTGTTCGACGACCTGGCCTGACTTCATGACCGCGACACGGTGGGCAATCTGGCGGACCACCGCCAGGTCGTGGGTGATGAACAGGTAGGTGAGCCCCTGTTCGTCCTGCAGCCCGGCGAGCAGGTCGAGCACCTGGGCCTGGACGGACACATCGAGCGCGGACACCGGTTCGTCGCACACCACAAGGTCCGGGGTCAGCGCGAGGGCCCGGGCGATCGCCACCCGCTGTCGCTGCCCGCCGGAGAGTTCGGCCGGCTTGCGGTGTGCGGCCGACGCCGGCAGCCCGACCCGTTCCAACAGGTCAACCGCCCGCTGGTGCCGCAGCGCTCGGTTCCCCTGCCGGAAGACGCGCAGTGGCTCGGCCACGATGTCACCGACGTCCTGCCGGGGGTCGAGCGAGGCGTACGGATTCTGGTACACCAGTTGCGCCCGCGACCGGAACCGGCGCAGCCGGGAACCGCGGAGGCTGGTGATGTCCTGGCCGTCGAAGGTGATCGTCCCCGCAGTGGGGTCGACCAGTCGCAGCAGCAGACGGGCCAGCGTCGACTTGCCCGAGCCGGACTCCCCCACCACGCCGAGCGTCTCACCCCGCCGCACCTGGAGGCTGACGCCACCCACCGCGTTCAGCGAGGCGCCACCGGGCAGGCGATAGGTCTTCACCAGGTCGTGACCGGCCACCAGGACATCCGTTGCGGCGGGAGCGTTGGACTCAGCCGCGGCAGGGATGACCTTGGGCAGTGTCCGTACGGGAGCAGTGCGGCTGGGTGCGGCGGCCAGCAGCCTGCGGGTGTAGGCGTCCTGCGGGTCGTTGAGCACCTGATCGGCCGGGCCCGCCTCGACGACCTCACCCTGTGACATCACGACGATCCGGTCAGCCCGGTCCGCAGCGACCGACAGGTCATGGGTGATCAGCAGCATGGCCGTACCGGACTGGGAGATCAACAGGCCGAGATGGTCGAGGATCTGGCGCTGCACCGTCACATCCAGGGCGCTGGTCGGCTCATCGGCGATGATCAGTTTCGGGCTGGCAGCGATTGCCATCGCGATCAACACCCGCTGCCGCATCCCGCCGGACAGTTCGTGCGGGTACTGACGGGCGCGATGTCGTGCATCCGGCAGTCCGGCCCGGGTGAGCAGTTCCACGGTCTCCAGCTCGGCCACCCTGCGATCGGCCAGTCCGTGGGCCACCAGCACCTCGCCGACCTGGGCCCCGACCCGCTTCACCGGATTGAGTGACACCGTGGGGTCCTGTGGCACGAGACCGACCTGTGCCCCGCGAACCTGGCGCCACTGGCGGTCCTGGAGGCCGATGAGCGACTGTCCGGCCAGATCGATCGCTCCCCCGGTCAGTCGGCCGTTGCGGGCCAACAGACCGATGATCGACTGGGCCACGGTCGTCTTGCCGGACCCGGACTCTCCGACGACGGCGACGACCTCACCGGCTCCCACGGTCAGGCTGACGCCCCTGACCGCGGGCACGTCTCCCTGGCGTGTCCGGTACGACACCTCGAGATCAGCGATCTCCAGCAGGGTGGCGGATTCCGGAGCCGGCACGGGAGGTGTGGACAACGACACCGCGTCCGCGTCGATTGCGGTCATGCGAGTTCTCCTCGTCGGTCGATGGCGCGCGAGATCCGGTTCGTGGACAGCACCAGGGCCACGATCACCAAGCCAGGAAGGGTGGTCAGCCACCACGCGGTGGCCAGGTAGTTGCGGCCCGAGGCGATCAACGCACCCCATTCCGGTTCGGGCGGTTGCGCTCCGTAGCCGAGAAAGCTCAGTGAGGAAACAGCCAGGATGGCGGAGCCGAACTCAAGCGTGGCAAGGACAATCCCGGGACCTGCGGCATTGGGCAGGACGTGCCACAGCAGCACTTGGTACCAGCGCGCCCCGGTCGCCGCCGACGCCTCGACGTAGACGGCCGTGCGGACGCGCAACACCTCGGAACGAGTCACCCGGGCGAAGCCGGCAATGCTGGTGATGCCCACGGCGACGGCAACCTCGACGGTGCCGTACCCCAGCGCGGTGACCAGGGCGAGGGACAGCAGCAGGCCCGGAATCGACAACAGCACGTCCACGACACGCATCACGACGTCGTCGACCCAACCGCCGAGAAACCCTGCCAGCATGCCGATTGCGCCGCCGAACACGAAGGCGACACACACCGCGATCAGGGTGGCCTTCAGCGACAGGGCGGCACCGTGCACGACGCGGGTCCACAGGTCGCGACCGAGCTCATCGGTGCCGAACAGATGCGCCGGTGAGGGCGGCTGCAGCTTCTGGGCCGGGACGCCGGTGAGTGGGTCGGCGGTGCTGAACACCCACGGGCCGAAGGCCGCCACGACGACGGCGGCCACCACCAGTACGGCGATCACCAGTGTCGGCCGCCGTACGGCGAATCGGGCCCCGGAACGAATTCGGGTGGCGAGGGTCATGATCAGTCCTTGGCCGCGGTCACGATACGAGGATCCAGCAGGGGGTACACGAGGTCGACGACCAGGTTGACCGTGACGAAGACCAGCGCCCCGAGCGCCACAACGCCTTGCACCACGGGGATGTCCTGGAGCGTCACGGCCTGCTGGGTGACCCTGCCGACACCGTTGCGGCCGAACACCGTCTCCACCACGACCGACCCTGCGAACAGATTGCCGACCATCATTCCGGTGGCGGTGAAGGCGGGCAGGGCGGCGTTGCGCAGCGCGTGCGCCAGGTGGATCCGGCCCCGGGTCAGTCCCTTCGCCCGCGCGATGTCGATGTACGGTTCGTCGAGGGTGCGCAGCAGGCTCTTCGCCAGCAACTGTGCCACCACGGCGCCGCCGGGGATCGCGAGAGTGAGCACCGGCAACACCAGGGTTGCCACGGTGCCGTCACCCATGGCGGGAAACAGCCGCAACCGGAACGACAACAGATCGACCAGCACCAGACCGATCCAGAAGGTGGGCAATGACACCGCCAACGGTGGCAGGGCGAGCAGCACGTCCCGCAACCAACGGTTCCGGGTCCACGTCGCCACCACGGCGAGCGCGGCACCGCCAATCACCGACACGAGCAGCGCCGCAGTGGACAGCTGCAGGGTCGAGGGGAGCGATCGCAGCAACACGGCGGTCACGGGTTCGCCCGTTTGCACCGAGCGACCGAAGTCGCCCTGCACCGCGGCCCCCAGTCGCGTCAGGTACTGCAGCCACACCGGTTGGTCGAACCCGTACTCCGCCTTCAGCTCGGCGAGCTTCGCCGGATCGACGTCCAACTGTTCTCCGGTCCCACCGCCGGCCAGGATCGTGACCGGATCACCGGGCAGCCGATAGAGCACGAAGAAGGAGACGGTGTAGGCAGCGACCAGGACGCCGACGGCCTGCAGGACTCGGCGTACGACGTAGCGGACCCAGGGTCGGGACGCCCGCCCCGGCACCGGCTCGACGCCCGGGTGCTCGTCGTGCAACCCCGGTTCGCGCTGCTCGTCCTCCCATGGCTGCTCGACGATCGCGGTTCGGACGTCGACGGCGGTCATGCCGACTTCCAGGTGTCGTAGAGCTGGATCCGGCTGGAGGCCTCGAACGCCAGGTCGTGCACCTTCGGGCCGACGCCGAGCACGGTGGTGAGTTCCACCACCGGGATCGCGTAGTGGTTCGCCACGATGAGCTCCTGGGCCTGGGCGACCAGCTCGGCACGCTTGGTCTCGTCGGTCTCCGACGCCTGCCGGGTGAGCAGATCGTCCAGCTCGGTCTTCGGCACCCGGTAGCTGTTCGCCAACAGGGTTGAGAAGGAACTGCGCAGGATGTCGGGGTCGACGCGAGTGATGTTGCTCCACGAGAAGTCGAAGTTCCCGCTCTGCAACAGTTCGGTGCGCTCACCGGCGGTCGGCAGCTTCAGTTCCAGCTCGACGCCGGCGGCCCGAAGCTGCTGCTGGATCAGCTCCAGGGTCGGCTTGTTGGTCGCCGCGTTGTCGCTCCACAGCGCCACCAGGTGGAGACGTTGGCCGTCCTTCACACGGATGCCGTCGCTGCCCGGCAGCCAACCGGCCTCGTCGAGCAGCTGGGCCGCCCTGCTGGCGTCGAAGCCGAGATTGTTCTCCTGGGAGGCGTAGTGCAGCGTCGTCGACGCGAGCACCGAGGTGGCTGCCTTCGTCTGTGACGGAAAGGTGGTCGTCGCGATGTCGGCCCGGTTGATCGCGGCGGAGATCGCCTCACGCACCGCAGGATCCTTCACGATCGGGCGGGCGTTGTTGACGTACAGACCGAACACCAGGCCCGGATTGGCCCGCGCCGCCAAGGAGGCCCCGGAGGCGGTGATGGCGGCCTCATCCTGGGGACCGATGCTGCCGATCACGTCGACCTGACCTGACTGCAGGCTGCCGGTACGGACACCGGACTCCGGCACGATCCGGTACTCCACCTGGTCGAGGTACGCCTCGCCGGTGTGCTTCCACAACGACGATCCCCAGTCGTAGCCCTTGCGCTTGCTGATGACGATCGAGGAATTACGGGTGTAGGAGTCCAGGACGAACGGGCCCGACCCGATCACCGAGGAGCAGCGATCGGCCGCCGACTGCTGCGTGGTCGCCACCGACAGCAGACCCAGGGTGAAGGTCGAGGTGGCCTGCAGGAACTGGACGTTGGGCTGCTTGAACGTGATCGTCACGGTGTGGTCGTCGACGACCTTCGTGCCGGCGTAGCCGCTGACGTAACCGAGCGCCAAGGTCCCGTTGGCGCCAAGACCGTCGATCGCATCGAAGTTGGCCTTGACCGCTTCCGCATTGACCGGCGTCCCGTCGCTGAAGGTGGCGTCGGTCCGCAGGTGGAAGGTGAAGCTCCTGGAATCCGGGCTCACCTCCCACTTCTCGGCCAGCCACGGCACGATCTTGCCCGTCTCCGGATCCTGGTCAGTGAGCGAGTCCACCAACTGCCGGGTCGTGTAGATCGTGTTGTTGCTGGCGACCTGCTGCGGGTCGATGCACCCGGCATCGTCGGACACGGCGACCACCAGCGTGCCACCGGGTGTCGGAGTACCGCTGGACGGGACCGCGCCCGGAACAGCCTCCGCGCCGCAACCCGTCAGGACCAGGAGGGCGAGGGTGGACACGGCCACGGCAACGGTGGCGCCGAGCCGCTTGCCCCGGGCACGGCTCCGGACGCGGTGGTGGATCTTGCTCATCGAGGTGCTCCTGAAAGGACGGACGCCGGTGACGGCGTCACTTCGGTGGTGGATGCGGCAGTGGTGGGGGCGTGAGCGACACGGGCTGCCACGCGTGGCAGCACCTGCTCGCCCACCTCGTACGCCTCCTCCAGGTGGGGGTAACCGGAGAGGATGAACTCGTCGATGCCGAGGTCGCGGTACTCCTCGAGACGAGCAGCGACCTCGTCGTGGCTGCCGACCAGTGCAGTACCGGCGCCACCGCGGACCAGTCCGAGCCCGGCCCACAGGTTCGGGGCGACCTCGAGACGGTCGCGGCGGCCACCGTGCAACGCCAGCATCCGTTGCTGACCGACGGATTCCAAGCCCTGCAAGGCTTCCTGGCGCGCAGCGATCGTCGCCTCGTCCAGTCCACTGATCAACTCGTCAGCGCGGGCCCATGCCTGCGCGGCGGTCTCGCGGGCGATGACGTGCAGGCGGATCCCGCAGCGCACCGTCCGGCCCTCCCGAGCAGCGGCTGCTCGCACACCGGCGATCTTCTCGGCGACCTGGGCAGGCGGCTCACCCCAGGTGAGGAAGACGTCGGCGCGCCGGGCAGCAACCTCGACGGCCGCAGTGGACGACCCGCCGAGGTAGATCGCCGGCTTCGTCACCGGCGCACCGAGGCTCGCCCCGGTGAGTCGGAAGTGGTCTCCCTCATGATCGACCACGTCACCGTCGAGCAGCCGGTCGACGATGTCGAGGAACTCCTCGGCCCGAGCGTAGCGACCGTCATGGTCGACGAAGTCTCCGTACGACCGCTGCTCGGCGGCACTGCCCCCGACAACGACGTTGAGCAGCAGCCGCCCGTCGGACAACTGCTGGAACGCCTGGACGAAGTCGGCGGCCAGTCGGGGCTGGACCACGCCGGGCCGGAACGCCACGAGAAACTTCACCCGGTGCGTCGCAGCGAGCAGGGCCGAGGTGACGAGCCAGGCGTCCAGGCAGTGTGACCCGGTCGGCGTCAGCAGCCCGGTGAATCCGACATCCTCAGCAGCGTGGGCGATCTGAGTGAGGTACGACAAACTGGCCGGCCGGTCCCCGCCGGTTGCCGTCCGTACGGTGGAACTACCGATCGCGAAGCCGTGGGACGAGGCCGAGAGGACCCGGCTGTCGCCACCGGTCGGCAGGAACCAGTGGAACACCGGATCCGGACGCTGATCGAGTAGGCCGCCCTGACCGCCCACCCCACGCTGATCGAGTAGGCCGGCGCTGGCGTCGGTCGTGTCGAGATCACCCATCGCGCTCGCCCTCGGCGAGCCGAGCGAATCGTCCGGCGTGGTAGAGCAACGGAGCCTGCGGAGCCGCCTCGGTGACCGGGACCGCATCGGCACCGACCACGGGCTGACCGCCGAGGTGGACCTGGACGATCTCGGCGATGACGACGGCGTGGTCACCGGCGTGCACGAGCTGCCGCACCTCGGTGCCGAGCCAGGCCGCCACACCCGGCAACACGGGGAGTCCGTACGGCCCGCGCCGCCACCCCGGCGTCGCGGCGAATCGGTCGATTCCGCTGGTGGCAAAGGTGGTGGCGAGTTCGTGCTGGTCATGGCTCAGCAGGTGCACGGCCAGATGGCTGGCCGACTCGACGGCGGGCCAGCTGGACGCGGTGCGGGCGATGTTGAAGCTGACCAATGGCGGTGTCTTCGACACCGAGACCAAGGAGGTGGCGGTGAACCCGACCGGCGACGATCCGCCTGCGGCGACCACGGCCACGCCGGCGGGATGGTTGCGGAACACCGCGGAGAAGACGCCGTCGGGCAGCACGCCTTCGCTGGAACGGGTGTCGACCACCCACAACGACTCTGCAGACATCAACGTTCTCCTGGTTCGTGGGCTTCGCGGTTGTCGGGGGCTTGCGCGGCGAGGTGCCCGTTGAGCGCGGCTGCGGTGTCGGCTGCCCACCGCTCGACGAGGTCGTCGATCCCTCCGAGTTGCTGCTCGGTGATCGCCACCGGTGCGACGACGTCGGCGCCGAGTTCGCCGAGGATGGTCGCCAGGTGATCCACGGTGCGCCGGGCATGGGCCGGCGAGCCGGCCACGGACACCGGTACGGCGACCACGCCGTCGAGATCGCCTGGGACGAGCTGGTCGAGGATGATCTTGAGGTGCCCGGTGAAGGTTCCCTTGTAGGCCGGTGATGCCACCACGAGCACGCCGGGTGCACCCACCGCTGCAGCCACGTCACCGATCGGCTCGGTGGCCGCAGTCGGCTCTGCGGTCAGAGTCACGCCAACGGCGGAGGCGACCTCGATCACGGCACCCCCGCCCAACGGGGTCGTGACGTGGTCCCGTACCACCGCGGCGACTCGGTCGGCGACCGTGCGGGTGCGCGAACCGGCACGGGGGTTGCCCACCAGCACGGTGAGTACACGGGTGCCGACATCTGCGGTGGGTGTCTCGACGGTGGTCATGACCCGAAGCTCTCGCCGGCGGTGACGGGGAACGCGATGGTGTTGCCGGCGGGCGGGTGCGGGCAGGTTCCGTACTCGTTGAACACGGCCGGGAAGTGCTGGGCCCGGTTGAAGTCGACGGTGGCACGGGTGCCGGTGACAGGATCGATCTCGAGCGTGACGCGCCGCCAACCGTTGGGCACCTCTGCCGTGCTCGGATCGCGGAACGAGATCGCCGGCGGCTGCCCGTCGAGGACCTGCAGGGTGGTGACGATCCCGTTGCGGACAAAGCGGAACTCGCCGATCGCCTGCTGGTGATGCACCAGGCCCGGCAGCGCCCCCGGGACCACGATGCCGGTGGGCTCGGATCGGACGAACTCGCCTTCCACCACCCAGTCGAGGTCGAGGTCGTGAACAGCCACGCCGGTGAAGTCGACGAGGGCGGGGGCATCGGCATCGTAGACCCGTACGCCGTAACGACCCGTCCGCCGGATCACCTGGACCCGTCGCTCTCCGATCCGCAGCAGCCAGGTGGCCTGGGCCTCGTCGACATGAACATCGAGACTCGCCTGGGCGAGCGCGTCGTCGCCGGCCCGGACCGGGTGACCCGCGAAGGTGGAAGGTAGGTCGGTTACCACCGCGTCGGGGTCGTCACCGCCGGTGTGGGACCAGTGACCGGGTAGATCGGCGAGCTCACGCGGGGTCTCGTCCAGCCAGTGCAGGGCGACGATGGCCAGCGGGCTCGTCGGGCCGGAGAGTGCCGCCTTGCGGTCCTGGCGCCACTGCAGCCAGTCGGCCCGCGCGGCGTCGGTGCTCGTCGTGCTGGTGATCGTGTCGTGGGTGTTCGTGATGGTCATGGCTGAGGCCTTTCAGGCTGCGGTGGGAATGGCATCGGCGGCAGCGACCTTGGGTAGGCCCAGGTGCTCGCGCAGGGTGGTGCCGACGTAGTCGGTCGGGTAGGCGCCGCGGTCCTGCAGCGCGGGGACGAGTTTGTCGACGATGTCGTCGAGGCCGTGCGGCACCTCGAAGGGATGCAGGTTGAAGCCGTCCGCCGCACCGTGACGGACGTAGCGAGTGAGCTGGTCGGCGATGTCGCCCACCGAGCCGACGAAGCCTCGCTGGCTGGTGAAGTGCAGTACCAGTTCGCGAATCGAATAGTGATGCGCCTCGGCTACCTCACGCCACTGGGCCACCAGTTCTCGGGGGGTGAGGTTGTGGCCGACCGTGCCCCCGGTGACACTCACCTCGTCGATCACTGGGTCGATGTCGGGCAGTGGGCCGTTGACGTCATACTCGGAAAGGTCGCGGCCGAAGCCCTTCTCGATGAAGGCGAGTGCGGCGCGCGGGGTGAGAGTCGTCTGCCGGATCCACTCGGCCTTGTCCTCGGCCTCGGCCCGGGTGTCGCCGACGATGACACTGGCACCGGGAAGGATCTTCAGCGAGTCCTCGGACCGCCCGTTGGCCCTCAGTCGGGCTCTGATGTCCTCGGCAAAGGTGAGGGCGTCGTCGAACTGGGTGTGTCGCGAGAAGATGACATCGGCACGGCGGGCGGCCAGCGCACGTCCGCCCTCGGAGTCACCGGCCTGGAAGATGACCGGACGCCCCTGCGGGCTCGGCGGCACCACCGGTCGCAGTTCGATGTCGTAGAAGTCGTCGTGGTGGCGGACCGTCTCGATCGCCGCATTCTGTGCCCAGGTTGGCGCCTGGGGCGAGGTCGCGACTGTCTGCGACGGCCAGGCCCGCCATGTCCTGAGCACCGCCAGCAGGTGCGACTCGGCGTGCCGGTAACGGTCCGCGTGCGGCAGGTAGCCGCCGCGGCGGAAGTTCTCCCCGGTCCAGGCGTTGTCAGTGGTGACGACGTTCCAGGCGGCACGGCCGTGACTGAGCAGGTCCAGCGTGGCCAGGCGTCGGGCCAGGTCCACGGGGTCGTTGTAGGTCGCGTTGAGGGTGGCGACCAGGCCGATCCGGCTGGTCACCGCGGCCAGGGCCGACAGCACGGTCAGTCCGTCGGGCCGGCCGGAGACGTCGTGGGTGTTGAAGCCGTCGAGGTGCTCACGCACGCGTTGGCCGTCACCGACGAAGAAGGCGTCGAACAGGCCTCGCTCGGCCGTCCGGGCGATCGCAGCATAGGACTCGAAACTGGTCTGCGACCCGGCGCGGGGGCTGTCCCAGACGACGGATCCGATGGCCGGATAGAAGACGCCGAAGTGCAGCTGGGCATCAGGGAAGCGCACGTCCTGGTGGTTGGTCATGTCGTTGTTCCTCTCGAAGATGCCCGGGCTCAGGCAGCGAAGACGTTGGCAGGGCGCGGCAGGCCGAGACGTTCGCGCAGCGTGGTGGCTGCCGCCGCGCCGTCCTGGCCTGGCACAGCAGGGATCTGGCGCACCGAACGGCGGGCCAGGTCAGGCAGCACGAGGCGGCCCAGCTCGGGGAGGTCGGCGTCGAGCACCGCCGGATGGAGCAGAACACCGTCGACGACCTCGGCAAGTCCGGCCAATGCGTCGCTGACCTCGGAGGCGGAGCCAACGACACGCAGCCGCGTCCCGGTCCCCCAGGGTTCGTCGGCATCGAGACGTGACAGTCGTTCGGCGGCTGTCCCGGTGTCGGTGTCGAGCACCACCTCGACCTCGACGAACACCAGAGGGGCGCCGAGATCCCTGGCCGCGGCGGCCTGCTCGTGGACAGCGACGCGGTTGGTCCCGGTGACCAGTGCGACATCAACCAACGGGCCGTCGATCCGTGACACACGACCGCTCGCCTCGCGCGCCGCCAGTGCCTGCTGCAGCAGGGATGTGTCGGCCAGGACCACCGGCTGTCCCTGTGTTGGGCGTGGCGTGATCAGTGGACCACGTACGGAGAAGTGTTCACCGACGAAGTCGATGTGGTGCAACTTGTCGCCGTCGATGTAGCGACCGGAGGCGGAGTCGCGGATGACCGTACCGTCCTCCCAGGAATCCCACAGCAGACGCACCGCCTCGATCACCTCGCCGACCTCGACGGCGACCCACTCGGCGTCGCGCTCCGGATGCCCGTACGCCGCGGCGACCAGCGGGTCGTTGTCGGCCCGTACGATCCAGGCTGCGCGTCCCAGCGAAGCATGGTCGAGGCTGGCGAACTGAGCAGCGAGGTGGAACGGCTCAGGGTCGAGAACCTGAGCACCCACAGCGATTCCGATCGTGCTGGTCGTCGGGCCGACGTACGCACCGAGGGAGACGGCGTCCAGCTGGCCGACGATGCCGTCAGTCCCCTGGTCCGGCACCTGACGATCGGTGAACTGGATGAGATCGAAGCCATAACGCTCGGCTTCGGCGACCTGACTGAGGATCCGTTCGGGTGAGAGCAGCGTGTCGGGCCGATGGTCTGCCGCACGCCAGGCGGCGGGGTGGGCACCGTCACCGTCCAGCACGACAGCAACGAAGAAGGAGGACATGCGAGAAACTCCTGTGGAAGAAGGAAGACGGAGGAGGGCGCGCGGATGCGCCGACATCACGGTGAATGGTCAGAACCGAGGATCCGGGTGACAACGGACCTGGGACGGGTAACGCTCCGGCGTGCTCGACGGCGCTCGCCGTCAGGCCCGGACCGGACCGGTGACGAGCTGCGTCACCGGTCGGTCAGGAGTGCATCGAGCAGCGTGGAGCCCGACAGGCGCTGGAACAGACGCGCAGGAAGTCGATGTGTCGGCGCAGTACCGGACGGTACGTGTTCTGCACGATCGCTCACTTCCTCATGTGTCGGTGGATGCGGAGGGTGTCGAGGGAATCCATGGCCTCGACGACGTGATCACTCTACTCTCAAATCCTACTCTAGTAGTAGGTGATGTCACATCGTGGACACCACCTACTCACGTTGAACCACTCCTTCAACTCGCCACGGCAACGCCGGACGGCGCGGAGGCAGCTGCGGCTGCGTCCCGCTTGGCGACCTCCTCCTTGACGATCGGGATCACGTACCGCCCGAAGTCGATCGCGTCGTCGAGCAGGTCGTAACCGCGGGCCGAGATGACACTGACGCCCAGGTCGTAGTACGCCAGCAGCGCCTGGGCGACCGTCTCCGGGGTGCCGACCAGCGCATTGGAGTTGCCGGCGCCACCGGTCGCCTTCGCGGTCGCCGTCCACAGCGCGGTGTCGAACTTCTCTCCCTGGGCGGCAATCTCCAGCAGCCGCTGGGATCCGGCGTTCTCCGGCTTGTCGATCGGATGCCGCCGGCTGAGCTGACCGCCAAGGGCGGCCTTGCGCCCCTCGATCCGGTCCAGGATCCGATGCGCCTTCTCCCACGCCAGTTCTTCGGTGGGAGCGATGATCGGCCGGAACGCGGCATGGATCCGCGGCAGGGTGGTCCGACCCGCAGCCCTGGCCTCGTTGTGGATCCGAGCGATCTGTTCGGCGGTACGGTCCAACGGCTCACCCCACACGGCATAGATGTCGGCCTCCGCTGCACCAACCTGGTAGGCGGCCTCGGAGGATCCACCGAAGGAGACCGTGGGCGAACGCCCCTCGTACGGCTTGGCGTCGAGGATGAAGTCCGCGAACTGGTACCAGGTGCCGTTGTGGTCCCAGGGCTGCTGTTCTGTCCAGGCCCGCTTGACGATCTGGATGTACTCCTGGGTCCGTGCGTAGCGCTCGTCCTTGGTCAGGGTGTCGCCCTCGCGCCCCTGTTCGTGGTCGTTGCCGCCGGTGATGAAGTGCACCGACAGCCGGCCCTGCGACACCTGGTCCAGGGTGGCGAAGGTCTTGGCGGCATAGGTCGGGTACGAGACGTTCGGCCGGTGTGCGAGCAGCAGTTCGATGCTGTCGAGCTTCCCGGCGATGTATCCGGCCAGGGCGGAGGGCTCGAGACCGGACGAGCCGTAGGCGAACAGCACGCGGGTCCACCCGTTGTCCTCGTGGGCCCGGACAATGCGTTCCAGGTAACGGATGTCGACCCCGGCGGTGGTGGGGGCGGTGGTCTCGGAGGCGTCGCTGGCGGTGGCGATGCCGAGGAATTCGACGGGCATGTCAGTTCTCTTTCCTGGAAGGAGATGGATGGGATGGTGTCGTGGTGAGGTCGAGGCCGAAGGCGTACAGGATCCTGCCGTCGGGCAGGGTGTAGGTCTCGCGTTCGGTCAGCCTGACGAACCCGAGTGAGAAATAGAGGCGGTGGGCGTTGACCATCTGGGGACCGGAGTTCATCACCACACGGTGACCGCCCCGGGCTCGGGCGAGCTCGATCACGTGGGTGGTCAGCAGCCGGCCGACGCCGCGACCCCGCGCCGATGGATGCACGCCCAGCAGGCGAAAGTCGACCTCGCCCTCGTCGGCCAGGCTCGACAGGTGCTCGCCCGGCCGTGGCGTCCAGACGCTGCCGAGCAGCGGCGTGTCCCCCTCGCCCGGCACCGCCACCCACACCTCCCCGGTCGCGGCCCGGCCTGCGACGTCATGCAGGCTCGTCCGATAGTCCTCGGCGATGTCGTAGTCGTGTGCGTAGGCCTGCTCCAGCAGGTCACCGACGGCGTCGTACTCCTCGGGTCGTGCCAGCCGTACGGTCACCCCGCCTGCCTCGACCACGCTCATGCGGCCGACCCCTTCACTGCGCCGGTCCCCTGCCAGGCCCGGTGCAGCAGGGCGAACGAACGGAGCCTGTCGGCCGGATCGTGCGCCTCGGTCGTGATCAACAGCTCATCGGCACCGGTGGCAGCGGCCAACACCTCCAGTCGGCCGACCACCTCCGAGGCATCACCCACGATGCGGGTCTCGATCCGATCGGCGACCAGGAGCTGCTCCTCGGGCGACCACTGTTCGTACGGCAGCGTGGCCCCCGGGAGCGGATAGGCGATGGCGCCGTCGCGGCCATGACGGATCGCCCGGACCCAGTCGGCGAAGCCCTCGGCCGCCCGCGCCGCCTGCCGGCTGGTGTCGCCGACCAGGACGTCGGCGGACACGATCACGTACGGCCGGTCCAGCACCCCGGGCCGGAAGGCCTCCTGATAGGCCCTGACGGTGTTGAGGACCTGGCTCGGCACCGCATGGAAGTTGGCGGCGATCGGCAGCCCCAACTCACCGGCCACCCTCGCGCTCTCCCCGCCGCTGGAGGCCACGACCCACAGGTCGAACTCCGCTCGTTCGACCGGCGGGCTGCCGAAGGCGAGGCCGTCGTGACCATAGCTCCCGGCCCGCAGGTCAAGGATCGTCTCCACCTCGTCGCGGAACTCGGCCGGCTGCCGCCCGCCGATGATGGTGCGCTGGTGCTCGGCCCGGCGCAGCAGCTCCGGACCGAAGCGGCCGCGGGTGCCGGCCGGGACGAAGAGGCCGTCCACGATCTCGCCGGGAGCACGATGCCCGGGGACCTGGGTCCCGGCGACGGCCTGCCCCGCGACCGTGCTGTCCGGGTTGGCCTCGCCGGGACGACGTGGCTCGGCCGACGCGAGGGTGGCGGCTCGACCGATGCCGAGGTCGACCCGGCCGGGATGGAGCGCCGCCACGGTGCCGAACTGCTCCGCCGCCAGCACCGGCGGCGTCGATGCCAGGAGCACCGCGCCCGACCCGACGCGGATCCGGGTGGTCCGATCGGCAGCGAGTGCGACCAGCACGCCGGGACTCGCCGAGGCAACGCCGGGCGACAGATGGTGCTGGGCGAACCAGATCCGTCGGTAGCCGAGCTGATCAGCCTGCACGGCGACATCGAGGGCCACCTGGATCGCCTCGGCACCGGACTGCCCCTCCGACACCGGTGCAAGTTCGAGCACGGACAGGGGAATGCGTGGGCTCATCTCGATCTCCTCAGGCGGCCAGTGGAACGGCGATGTCGGCACTCTCGTCCGGTGAGGGTGGCAGGGGAATCACCTTGCGGAGTTCGGGAAGCACTTCGGAGGCGAACAGGCGTAGGGATGCCTCCCACTCCGTCTGCTCCAACTCCCCGCGATGTCCCGCGATGGTGATCGCCTTGTTGCCGAACTCCTCGTGGTAGCGCAACACCTTTTCGACGACCTCGGCCGGGCTCCCGATCAGTGCGGATCCGTGGGCGAGATAGTCGTCGTAGTCGGCCCAGGTGGTGCGGGTGCCGGGGAGGTGGTGGTCGATCTGGGCCAGTTTGGCCTGCTGCGCCTCGAAGATCGGCCGATAACGCTCGACGGCGTCCTGGGATCGTGGGGTGATCACCCCGGTGCCGTGTCCGGCACCGACCAGTGCGTCGTCGGGATGGCGGCCGCGAGCGGCCCACTCCTGACGGTAGTGGCGAACCAGCTTGGCGTAGTGCTCGACCGGGTTGAAGCCGTTGGCCGAGAACACCGGGTCGCCGAACTCGACGGCCAGCTCCACCGACCGCTCCGAGGTGGCCGAACCGTGCCAGATCCGGATCCGGCGCTGCAGCGGTGGCGGGAACACCACGGCCTCGTGCAGGGCGGAGTGGCGGACCGACGGTTGGTCGGCCGGCGGCTCCCAGGTCACCGGCTCGCCGCTCCACAGCCGTCGCAGCAGGCGATAGTTCGTGTCGATGGTGTCCCACGCCTCGGTCCGACCGACACCGAAGAGTTCGGCCTGTTCGGGACCGTTGCCCTTGCCGATGATCAACTCCAACCGGCCGCCCGAGAGATGGTCCACCGTGGCGTAGTCCTCGGCCACGCGGACCGGATCGAGCGCCGACAGCAGGGTGACGCCGGTGAGCAGCCGGATCCGCGAGGTCCGCGCGGCGATGTGGGACAGCACCACCGGCGGCGAACTCGAGATGAACGGCCGATGGTGGCGCTCCCCCACGGCGAAACCGTCGAAGCCGAGCTGCTCGAAGAGCACGGCATTGTTCACGACCTCGGTGTAGCGGTCGGTGATGTCACGGCCGGTGGCGTTCGGATGGGCGGCGATCAGGTCGAGCCCGAAGATGGCAGGCATGCAGTCTTTCCTTTGTGTGGTGGTCCAAACTGGTTGGTTGCGGAAGTCCTCGGTTCAGGTCGCCACCTCACCGACGCTGGGAAGAGCGGCCAGCAGACGCTGGGTGTACGGGTGGCGCGGGCGGCTGAACACCTCTACCGCCCTGCCCTCCTCGACGACGCGACCGCCGGTCATCACGAGCACGCGGTCCGCCAGGTGGTTGACGACACCGAGATCGTGGGAGATGAACAGGATCGCGGTCCCGGTCTCGGCCTGCAGGTCGCCCAGCAGGTCGAGGATGTCAGCCTGGACCGAGACGTCGAGCGCCGACACGGGCTCGTCCGCGACGAGCAACTGGGGGCGAGGAGCGAGCGCCCGGGCAATGGAGACCCGTTGCCGCTGTCCACCGGACAGGGACCGAGGATGCCGGTCGAGGAACTGCGGTCCGAGCCGTACCTGGTCGAGCACCTCGAACACCCGGGCGCGACGTTCAGCGCCCTGGATCCGTGCGGCGTCAAGACTCTCGCCGATGATCTGACCGACCGTGTAACGCGGATCGAAGGAACCCAGGGGATCCTGGGCGATCAGCTGCACCTCGTGCCGCAGCCGGCGCCGTTGCGCCTCACCGATCCCGGACCACCGATGGCCGGCCAGGATGACCTCGCCGGCGTCGGGGGTCACCAGTCCGAGCACGATCCGGGCCACCGTGGTCTTTCCGGAACCGGACTCCCCCACGATACCGACGGTCTCGCCAGCGGCCACCGAGAGACTGACGCCATCGACGGCGACCCGACTGCGGCGGCCGTCGCGGTAGGTCTTCACCAGGTTCTCGGCCACCACCACCGTACGAGAGGTGTCCGGTTCCGGTCGCTCCAGGGGTGTCCGATCACCCGTACGCGATCCCAGTCGATGGCCGCGCGATGCGGCGGACGGCACGGCACGCAACAACTCCTGGGTGTAGGGATGGGCCGGGCTGCTGAGCAACGCGGCCGTCGGCCCCTCCTCGACCACGGTGCCGTGGCGCATCACCAGTACGTGATCGGCGATCCGTGCCACCACAGCCAGGTCATGACTGATCAGCAGCTGGGTGAGGCCTGCGGCCTTCTCGGCGGCGAGCAGGTCCAGCACCTGCGCCTGAACGGTGACATCGAGTGCCGTTGTGGGCTCGTCGGCGACGAGCAGGGCAGGACGGCCGGCCAGGCCCGCGGCGATCAGTCCGCGTTGCCGGAGGCCGCCGGAGAGTTGGTGCGGGTACTGGCCGGCCCGAACGGCCGGATCGGGAATCCCGACCGAACCGAGCAGCGCCACGACCTGGTCCTGCGCCTCACCTCTACGGGCCAGCCGGTGCGTGATGATGGTCTCGGCCACTTCGGCGCCCAAGGTGCGCAGCGGATCGAGGGACACCAAGGCGTCCTGCAGCACGAAGCCGACGGTGCGGCCGCGGATCCGCCGCCAGTCGCGCCGGCCGAGCCCCCGGACGTCACGGCCGGCGATCTCGAAGCGATCCGCGCTCCAGGTCGCCGTACGGGGCAGCAACCCCACCAGGGAACGGGCCGTCAGGGTCTTGCCCGAACCGGACTCCCCGACGATCGCGACACAGGCGCCGGCAGGAATGTCCAGGTCCAGCCCGGCGACCGCCGGCGGCGGCAGGGCCCGCCCTCGGGGCGCCGGGAAGGAAACCTGCAGGTTCCGGATGCTGACAACGCTCACGGCTGTTCCCGATGTTCGAGCCGGCGTTGGAGATGTCGCCCGACGACGGAGACGGCAACGACGACCAGGACGATCGCGAGGCCCGGGTACACCGAGATCCACCAGGCATTGCTGAGGTAGTTACGACCGTCGGCCAGCATGGCGCCCCACTCCGGCGAGGGCGGTCGTGGACCGAGACCGATGAAGCTCAGGGACGAGGCGGCCAGGATCGCGGTGCCCAGTCCGATGGTGGCCAGGATGGGGACGTTCACCACGGCGTGCGGCAGCACGTGGCGCAGCACCAGGGTGATGCGCCGCAGCCCGAAGGTGACCGACTGCTCGACGAAACCTGATCGCCGTACGACGAGGGTCCCGGCACGAACGATCCGGGCGTACCGAGGCACAGCGGCGATGCCGAGGGCGACGATCACGGTCGGGATGCCAGGACCCACGACGGCGACGAGCACGATCGCGAGCAGGATCCCCGGGAAGGCGGCGAACACGTCGAGACCTCGGGTGACGACCTCGTCGCCGATCCTCCCCGACAGCCCGGCCAGCAGACCGAGGAGCACACCGGCGACGGCACCGATCCCGGTGGCGGCCGCGCCGATGAGGATCGAGAACCGTGCTCCGTGGACGATCCGGGACCAGACGTCACGGCCGAGCTGGTCGGTGCCGAGCAGGCCGCCCGGTCCGGGTGGCTGGAAGGCCCGCAGCGGATCCGAGTCCAGCGGGCCGGATGTCGCGAACAGGTCCGGCAGCGCAACGACCAGGACGACCACGAGCAGTAGGACGCTTGCCACCATGACACTCCACCCGACATCGGCGAGCCGGTGGCCCCACCGCACCAGCAGCGGCCGTCGGCCGTCCGGGGTGGGAGCGTCGTCGAGCAGAGGCGCAACCGGGCCGCGGGACAGGATGGTGCTCATCCCCGGGCCTCCGTCCGCAGCCGGGGGTCTATCACCAGGGCGAGCAGGTCGACCAGGGTGTTGACGGCGACGTACACCACGGCGCTGAACAGGGCAACACCGAGCACCACCGGCAGATCGCGTCCCTGGGCTGCCTGGAGCGCCACCACGCCGATTCCCGGCCGGCCGAAGACCTGTTCGACGACGATCACGCCACCGAAGAGTCCCCCGATGAGCCAAGCCAGCAAGGTGGTGACCGGCAGGGCTGCGTGTCGCAGGCTGTGCCGGAGACGCAGCGCCGTCTCGGACGAGCCCCGGGCCCGGACGCTGAGGGCCCAGGGCTGTTCGAGGGACCGTTCCACACCTTCCCGGAGCACCTGTGACACCAGCCCCACGACGCCCAGGCCGAGGGTCAGGGCGGGCAGTACGAGGGACTGCAGCCCATTGGCGCCCGCCACCGGGAACCAGCCGAGTCGAAAGCTGAAGACGACCAACAGCACGATGCCCAACCAGAACTCGGGAATCGAGACCACAGCGAGTTCCACGCCGCTGGCGATCCTGCTGGCGCGCGGACGTCCGGCGGTGACGGTGGAGAGCAGCACGGCCAGCACGAGCGCGACGAGCAGCCCGGTGAGCGCGAGCTGGACGGTGGGGCCCAGTTGGGTGCCGATCACCTCACTCACCGGCCGGTGCAGGACGTAGGAGGTCCCGAGGTCGCCATGGGTGAGGCGCAGCAGGTAGTCCAGATACTGCTCCCACACCGGGCGGTCCAGGCCCCACTCGGTCAACAGCGCAGCCACGGCCTCGGGCGTCCGCTGCTCGACCGGGAGCAGCGCGTCGACCACCGATCCCGGAGCCAGCTGCAGGGCGACGAAGGCGGCCGTCACGGTCAGCCAGAGGACGACCACGCCGCCTGCCAGGCGCCTCAGGACGGCGAACAAGGTGGTCCGCAGACCAACCCGTTGCTCCGAGGCGGGCGAGGTGGTCCCGGCACGCTCGGCCTCGGTGTCGACCAGCGAGGAGACACGGCCGATCTCGGTGACGGTCATCTCACTCCTCCAACCAGATGTCGTAGGCGTTCTCGGGCAGCTGGTGGTAGGTGCGGAACCCGACGCCCTGAACGCTCGCCAGGGCGGCGATCTGGTCCTCCGGCTCGTACAGCGGCAGCGAGTACGCCTTCTCGGCGATCACGAACTGCTGCAAGGCGAAGTAGTGCTGGGCGCGCTCAGCCACGTCGGTGGTCTGTTGCGCCTTGCGCAACCAGTCGACCAGCTCCGGATCCGTGGCCACCGACAGGTTGATGAAACCGCCATGGTCGGGCAGCAGCCAGTGGTACTCGATGTCGACACCGTCGGGGTTGGTGTTGGAGTTGTCCCAGGTGCCGTAGTCGCGCGCCGCACGATGCTGGTCGGCGATGCCGCTGTCGACGACCTGGACGTCGAAGTCGATCCCGGCGTTCTGCTTCACCTGCGCCTGGATGGCCTGCAGCAACACGTCCCGCTGGTCACGGACGTACGGCTTCGACTGGTAGTTGACGATGGTGAGCCGCTTGCCGTCCTTGGTACGGAAGCCGTCGCCGTCCCGCCCGGTCCAGCCCGCCTCATCCAGCAATGCATTGGCCTTTGCCGGGTCGTTGCCGTAGGTACCCTCCAACGATTTGTCGTAGAAGTTCGGGTCCTGCGGGGACACCGCGCTCCAGGCGCGGGTCCGCTGCCCGGCGTAGACCGAGGTGAGGATGGCGTCGAGATCCACTGCGTGGCGGAACGCCTCCCGCACCTTCTGCTCCGACGTCGGTTCCACGGTGCTGTTGAAGTACAGGGAGTACGGGGTCCCGGTGTTCAACGAGGTCTGGTAGCTGTACTGCGGGTTGTCCTTGAACTGTGCCGCCAGGGTGCCGGGGACACCTTCGATCACCTGGAGTTGCTGTGACTGCAGGGCACCGAGCCGCACCGACGACTCCGGCAGGAAGCGGTAGATGACCTTCTCCAGATGCGCTGCACCCTGGTGCCCCCGGGTCTCGGGGGCCCAGTTGTACTCCTCGAACCTGGTGAACTCGAGCTGTTGGCCCTTGGCGTAGCTGGCCAGGACGAACGGTCCTGTGCCGGCAACCCCTGGTCCGCCCGACTTCAGGTCACTCGAGGCGAACGACTTCGTCGACAACAGGGCCAGGCTTCCGATGTAGTCGAGGAAGGGTGCATAGCGATCCTTCAGCACCAGCACCACGGTCGTGTCGTCGGAGGCCTTCACCGACGCCACATGGGACAACGGACCGGCCGCACTCGAGGAGTTGTAGGTGGCATCCTGCAGCTGCGTCACGTTGGTGACCACGGTCGCGGCGCTCAGTGCCTCACCGTCGTGGAACTTCACGCCATCGCGCAGGGTGAAGGTGTAGGTGAGCTGGTCCTGGGAGACCTCCCACTTCGTCGCGAGCCAACCGACGAAGGTGCCGTCGTCCTTGCGGGCCAGCAACGACTCATAGGCATTGCGCAGGTACAACTTCGTCTTGTCCTGGCCGTTCAGCTGCGGGTTCAGCGTGGTGGCCTCGGTCTCCACGCCCCAGGTCAGGGTGCCGCCCGAGCGCGGGCCGCTCGAGGGAGCACCCGGAACGGCCTCCGAGGATTCCGAGCAGGCGGCCAGAGTTCCGGCGAAGGGGACGGCGGCGGCCAGCGAGAGCAGGCTGAGTCCGAGGGTTCTACGAGAGACGGTCATCATGATTTCCTTGCGTGTCAGGGGTACGGATGGATCGGTGCGTGGCGGTCAGGGGTCCGCTCACGGATGGGCGCGTCGCGACATCGGCTGCTGAGGACGCCGATGCCGCGGTACCGGACACTCGGTCGGATCGACCAGCCACTTCTCGAAGGCCCGCGGTTCTGGACGGACCGGGTCGAAGGGACGGTCCGGATCGAACAGGGGCCGGTATCCGGCGGCCCGGTAGAGCGCGACGGCCTCGGGCTGGCGCGGCCCGGTCGTCAGGTACAGACGGACATAGCCGCGATCACGTGCGCGCCGTTCGAGCTCAGCCACCACGGCCCGTCCCAGACCCTGACGACGGTGCTGGGCGTCGGTCCAGATCCGCTTCAGTTCCGCAGTGGGAACCAGAGGCGCGCCGTCGATGTCATGGAAGGTCCGTGCCATCACGGCTCGCCGTGCGGGATCTCCGACCTCTGGCTCGGTGCGCCTTCGGAACGCTCCCCCGGCGGTCGGGACGCCGTCCCGCAGCAGCAGTATCAGATCGCCCTGTGGGGGCAGGAAATCTTGATGGCCCTCGTTCTGGAAGGCTGGCCAACGGTCCGGATTGTTGATCTCGGGCCGATCGGCGTAGCGCGTCGTGTACTCGGTGAAGAGTTCCTGGAGCATCGGCGCGGCCACGGGGTCGTCGAGGGTGACGCTGCGGAACTCCGGCGTGATGAATTCGCGGTCGCGAACAGGGATCGGTGACGACGACATCTGGGTCTCCTGAAAGGGGGTGTGCACCGACGGCGCACCAAGGACTGTCAGACCGTGGTTCGCGCCGCGCAGCAGGACGGGAGGACTGGAGCGGACGGCGACGCAGGGTCAGCTGCGACGGGGCCCCTGAACAGTGGGGTTGTCAGCGACAACAACAGGGAGTGGGCAGCACAGTGATCACGGCGACCGGAGATGACCAACCCATCATCCGCTCCTCTCCTCGATCATGTGCCCGCATCACCGCAAACCCGACCACCTGGCGGCGGTCGGTGGTGGCGACCCCCACACCTGGGGGTCAAGCCGCGACGGCTGGCCTGAGTCTAGGCACACCGAATCCCTCGACCAGCAACGATTCCCAGCATATGGACAGATCTCTAGCGGAATAGTAGGTGTTTGTTCGATCCGACACCCGGCGGACCGTCTCACGTATTGGCTACTCGCTGAGTAGGAATTGGTTCAACGGCTACCGCGCCGTACGCTGGGCTGCAGGTTGTCGTTGACCACGGTGCCCCGCGACGGTCCGAGTCACGACGCAGACGACAGGAGACGAAGGATGACGCTGCTGCTGGTGACGCGTCGCCATGTCGACCTGCTCCGCGTGGCCACCGCCTTGTGTTGCTGCTCGTGACCGTTCAGCGCCGCTTCTGAGGATGCTGCCGGCCGAACCCGGTTCAGTAGTACACCCTGTCCGACTTCCCTTGCACAGAAGGTTGTTTCGTCATGTCCTCCTCCTCGACACTTCACCTCGCGGTCGCGCTCGACGGCGCCGGCTGGCATCCCGCCGCCTGGCGCGAGCCCGCAGCGCGGCCGGGGGAACTGTTCTCGCCCGGCTACTGGGTCGACCTGGTCACGACCGCGGAGCGGGGCCTGCTCGACTTCGTCACCATCGAGGACGGTCTGCGACTGCAGTCCGACGACCAGCTGCGGGCTGACCGTCGGACCGACCGAGTGCGGGGTCGTCTGGACGCCACGCTGATCGCTGCCCGGGTGGCGCCCGTCACCTCACACATCGGCCTGGTCCCCACGGTGGTGGCGAACCACACCGAGCCCTTTCACGTGTCAAAGGCCATCGCCACCGTCGACCACGCCAGCCTCGGACGGGCCGGTGTCCGTGTGCAGAGCGACATCCGTGACGACACAGCCGGGCACTTCGGGCGGCGACCCGGTCTGAGGGTCACCAGCCAGGATGTCCTTGCCCCGTTGGATCCCCAGACAGCCAACTTCATCGTCGATGCCTTCGACGAGGCGGCCGACTGGGTCGAGGTGCTGCGTCGCCTGTGGGACAGCTGGGAGGACGGCGCGGAGATTCGTGATGTCGCCACCGGGCGCTTTCTCGACCGGAGCAAGGTGCACTACGCTGACTTCACCGGGAAGTGGTTCTCGGTGAAGGGGCCCTCGATCACCCCGCGCCCGCCCCAGGGACAACCCGTCGTCACTGCCCTGGGTCACATCACGACGGCGTACCGGCTGATCGCCCGTGCCGCCGACATCGGCTTCATCACCCCGGACTCCGCCGCGACCGCCGAACAGACGATCTCCGAGATCCGAACCCTGCAGCACGAAGCTGGTCGCAGCACGGAGCCGCTGCACGTGTTCACCGATCTGGTGGTGTTCCTCGACCACGGCGGCGAGACCGGCGCTGATCGCCTGGCCCGACTCGACGACCGGGCTGGCACCGCGTACACCAGTGACGCCACCATCTTCACCGGCTCGGCCCACGAACTGGCCGACCTGCTGCTCGACCTGTCCACCGGAGGAGTGAGTGGATTCCGGCTGCGGCCCGGAGTGCTGCCTGACGACCTGGCCGCGATCACCGAGTCCCTGGTGCCGGAACTGCAGCGCCGGCAGGCCTTTCGTACCGCCTATGAGGCGGACACTCTCCGCGGGCTGCTCGGACTCGACCGTCCGGCCAACCGCTACGCCACCGCCATCTGACGACGCGAGAACAGGAGCCACCCATGTCCGACAAGCCCCTCAAGCAGATCCATCTCGCGGCACACTTCCCGGGAGTCAACAACTCGACAGTGTGGAGCGATCCCGACGCCGGCAGCCACATCGACTTCTCCTCCTTCCAGCACCTCGCCCAGACGGCCGAACGCGGCAGGTTCGACTTCTTCTTCCTGGCCGAGGGCCTGCGGCTGCGCGAGCAGGGCGGAAAGATCTACGACCTCGACGTCGTCGGCCGTCCCGACACCTTCACCGTGCTGGCCGCCATCGCGGCCGTGACCGAGCACATCGGCGTCACCGGCACGATCAACTCGACGTTCAACGAGCCGTACGAGGTCGCTCGGCAGTTCGCCACCCTGGACCATCTCTCCGGCGGGCGGGCCGCATGGAACGTCGTCACCAGCTGGGATGCGTTCACCGGTGAGAACTTCCGCCGCGGCGGCTACCTCGCCCAGGAGGACCGCTACCGCCGGGCAAAGGCGTTCCTCAAGGCAGCCAAGGAACTCTGGGACTCCTGGCAGGGAGACGAGATCGTGGCCGACAAGGAGTCCGGCGTGTTCCTGTCCCGCGCCGACGCCGGGAGTTTCTCGTACTCCGACGACTTCTTCGACATCGCTGGACAGTTCAATGTGCCACGGCCGCCGCAGGGACGCCCGGTGATCTTCCAGGCTGGCGAGTCCGACGAGGGTCGTGACTTCGCTGCCTCCGACGCCGATGTCATCTTCTCGCGCTACTCCGCCTACGACGACGGCCGTGCCTTCTACACCGACGTGAAGAGCCGACTCGCCAAGTTCGGCCGCCGACCCGAGGACCTGCTGATCCTGCCCGGGGTCGGGTTCGTGCTGGGCGACACCGAGGCCGAGGCCCAGGAGATCGCCGCCGAGGTGCGGCGCGCCCAGATCTCCCCTGCCACAGCGGTGAAGTTCGTCGAGCAGTTGTGGAACGTCGAACTGCCGGACTTCGACCCCGACGGCCCACTCCCCGACTTCGATCCGCGCGACAGCAGTGTCGAGGGACTGGTCTCCCAGGGCCGTGCTGCCTCACGTCGGTACGGTGACCGGTTGGAGACCGCGAACCAGTGGCGGGCGCGGGCCGAGGCCGAGGGCCTGAGCGCCCGGGAACTGCTGATCGCACAGACGGCACGCCAGACCTTCGTCGGGACTCCCGAGACCGTCGCTTCCGAGATCAACCGATTCGTCCAGGACGACGTCAGCGATGGCTTCATCGTGGTGCCACACATCACCCCAGGCGGCCTGGATCGGTTCGTGGACACGGTGATCCCTTTGCTCCAGGAGCGCGGCGTCCACCGCACGGAGTACGCGGGGACGACCCTGCGGGAACACCTCGGCCTGGCTCCGACCGCGGCGGCTCGAGGAGTCGGCAGAGCCGTCGCCTGACCGGTCAGCGGCCGAACAGCTCCTGCCAGGCGGTCTCGGAGCTGTCGCGCAGGAACTGCTCGCATCGATCCTGCTCATCGGCCTCACCAATGAGCTCTGCGGCACGCGCCAGCGCTGCCAGGGCACGCAGGAAGCCACGATTCGGCTCGTGCTCCCACGGCACCGGGCCGGCACCCCGCCACCCGGACCGGCGCAGCGCGTCCAGGCCACGGTGGTAGCCGGTCCGGGCAAAGGCGTAGGCGGTCACCGCCCCGGGGCCGGCCGGGTTGGCCAACTGCTGTTCGGCCAGCACGGCCCAGGCGAGCGAACTGGCCGGATGGTCGGCGGCCACCACGGCAGGCCCCTGCCCCGCTGCCAGCAATGCCGCTGCCGGATCCACCGGAAGCAGCGTCGGCGCCGGCCCGTCGGCGAGCAGATTGTGATGCGTCATGGGTGCCTCCTGGCGACTTGGTCGTTGGCTCGCCGGTCATCGTAGGCGGACCGGTTGCGAAAGGCCCACAGTGCACTATGGTGTGCCGACGAGCACCGGTATCCGACCGGTCCAGGAGGAGCACATGAAGCTGTCACCGGACGAGCTCGACCAGCTGTACGACGCCACGGTCTTCGACTGCGACGGCGACAAGGTGGGCACGGTGGGGCAGATCTACCTTGACGATGCGACCGAGGAACCGAACTTCGTCACGGTCCGCACGGGTCTGTTCGGCACGCGCGAGACCTTCGTCCCGGTCTGTGACGCCGAGTACAGCGAAGGGGACGTCCACGTCCCGTACGGCAAGGATGTCATCCGTGACGCCCCCACCGTCGACCCGGACAGTCATCTCGACCAGGACGAGCAGACCGAACTGTTCCGCCACTACGGTGTGACCGACGAACCGGACACCGACGAGCCCACGATGTCGGCACCGCCGGTCTGACAACGACGACGGACCCCCGGCGTGCACCGGGGGTCCCTCTCCGCTTGATTGTCAGCGCTGAGCAGTACCGGCGCTGCGCAGGTCCTCGCAGGCCTCCACGACCCGCTGGGCCATGCCGGCTTCGGCAGCCTTGCCCCAGGCGCGCGGATCGTAGGCCTTCTTGTTGCCGACCTCGCCGTCAACCTTCAGCACACCGTCGTAGTTGCTGAACATGTGTCCGACGGCGGGCCGGGTGAAGGCGTACTGGGTGTCGGTGTCGATGTTCATCTTGACCACGCCGTAGTCGACGGCGGCCCGGATCTCCTCCAGGGTCGACCCGGAGCCACCGTGGAAGACCAGGTCGAAGGGGCGCTCCTTGCCGAGCTTGGCGCCGACGGCGTCCTGGATCTCCTTGAGCACCTCGGGGCGCAGCTTCACCGCGCCCGGCTTGTAGACCCCGTGGACGTTGCCGAAGGTGAGGGCGGTGATGTAGCGGCCCTTCTCGCCCGAGCCCAGCACCTCGACGGTCCGCAGACCGTCCTCGACGGTGGTGTACAGCTTGTCGTTGATCTCGTTGGAGACCCCGTCCTCCTCACCACCGACGACCCCCACCTCGATCTCGAGGATGATCTTCGCCGCCGCGGTGAGCGCGAGCAGTTCGTCGGCGATCTGCAGATTCTCCTCGACGGGGACGGCCGAGCCGTCCCACATGTGCGACTGGAACAGCGGCTCCTGGCCGTTCTTGACCCGCTCGGCCGAGACCGCGAGCAGGGGGCGTACGAAGGAGTCCAGCTTGTCCTTGGGGCAGTGGTCGGTGTGCAGCGCGATGTTGACCGGGTAGTTCTTCGCCACCACATGGGCGTACTCCGCCAGTGCCACCGAACCGGTCACCATGTCCTTGATGGTGGGACCGGAGAGGTACTCGCCGCCACCGGTCGAGATCTGCACGATGCCGTCCGACCCGGCTTCGGCGAAGCCGGCGAGTGCCGCGTTCAGGGTCTGCGAGGAGCTGACGTTGATGGCGGGGTAGGCGAAGCCGTTCTGCTTGGCGCGGTCCAGCATCTCGGCGTAGACCTCAGGTGTGGCGATGGGCATCGGGCGCCTCTTTCCGTGTCGCGACTCATCGGGTGGTTCGGTGGTGTCGAGAAGGCTCGACAAGGCCCATCCTTGCACCTCGTTCGTCGTCGATCGAGCGGCCTCCCAAGGCTGGCGGACCACCCGGCGAAGTGGTCCGCCTCCCCCCCCCGAGCGACGTCGAGAGGTCAGCGATCCAGTTTGCTGGTGTCGATCCGGCACTGTCCGGCCGACAACACCCGTACGGCGTTGTCCACCGTCGCCAGCAGCGCCGGGATCTGGTCCAGGCGCAGCACGGAACGCTGGCCGCCGCCGGTCAGCTCCAGCCGCGGGCTCCGGCTCCACCACGGGGTGCGGGCGGCGACCTGCTCCACCTGCGACCACGGCATGCCTGCCGAGCCCGAGCCCATCCCCGTACGGTCGACGCGGATCGCGATCTGCCCGACCGGGATCTTCTTGAGGGTGCTCCGGGCCAGCAGCCAACGGACCAGGGAGTAGATGATCCGTGCCAGGTTGAGAGCCCCGAAGAAGGCGTAGAAGAACCAGACCAGCGGTTCATTCCACCTGAAGAACAGGTACAGCAACGCAGCGATCATGGCGCTCAGCAGCAAACTGCCCAGGCCGATCGCGAAGGCGAGGAAGTAGCGACTCCGGCGTGCTTCGGTGAGCTTGGTGTCGTACGGCAACACCAACTCGTTGATCACCGCGTACTCCGCGCCCAACACCGTCACGCCAGCCATTGTGCCATTGCGTGGTTCGTGCGGCGTGGCCGCGCCGGGCTCCGACGGGTTCAGGCCTCATCGGCGAAGGCCAGGCCCCGAGCGGCCAATTCCTCGCGCAGGATGGCAACACCCTTCTTGCCCATGCCGTGAATCTTCAGCAACTCCACGGCGGTCGTCCGGGTCAGTTGCTCGTAGGTGGTGTAGCCCTCGATCGCCAGCACTCTCCTGGCGGTCCTGCCGATCCGATGGGGGAACTCCGTCACCTCCAGCGGCTCCTCCGCAGCCATCAGTCCTCCTCTGCGACAACGGTTGGCTCGACCGGATCATCATGCCAGCTGCCGTGCCCCGGTCCTGTTGCGCAGGACGAGTTCGGTCTGACGTGTGGATCGGCCGGAGCCGGGTACAGATGCCACGGGCCCCGCGCGGGGCCCGGACATGACCCGTCCTCGGCGCCGGCTCGCTGCACTTCGCGCCCTGGGCCAGAACAGTGAGGACACCATGCCGATCACCGAAGTGGCTGCCGAGCCCGGGCTTCGCAAGGCGGTGACCACCTCCGGCCTCTTCCTGTTCATCCTGGGCGATGTGCTCGGTGCCGGCGTGTACGTCCTCGCCGGGGAGGTGGCTGCCATCGCCGGTGGAGCGGTCTGGGTGCCCCTGGTGGTCGCGCTCGGGCTGGCCCTGCTCACCGCCGGGTCCTACGCCGAGCTGGCAACCAAGTTCCCGAAGGCCGGTGGGTCCTCCCACTACGCCACCCGGGCCTTCGGACCGTTCGTGGGGTTCCTGGTCGGCTTCTGCATGCTGTCCGCCGGCGTTGTCTCGGTCGGAGCGCTGGCCCTCGGGTTCGCCGGCGACTACCTGGCCACCTTCGTCACCCTGCCCACTGTCGCGGTGGTGATCGTCTTCCTGGCGCTGCTCGCGCTGCTCAATGCCCGCGGCATCTCCGAGTCGCTCGCGGCGAACCGGATCGCCACGATCATCGAGGTGAGCGGTCTCGTCCTCGTCATCGTCATGGGCGCGATCGTCCTCGCCCGCGGCGAGGGTGACCTGGGTCGCCTCACCCAGCTGGGCACCGCGGAGAACGGTCCGCTGGCTGCCGTCCTCGCCGGGAGTGTCCTGGCCTTCTACTCCTATGTGGGCTTCGAGACCAGTGCGAACATCGCCGAGGAGACCAAGGACCCGTCGCGGTCCTACCCCCGCGCGCTGTTCGGTGCGCTGATCGTGGCCGGCGTGGTCTACGCCTTGGTCGGTGCCGCTGCGGCGGCCGTGGTCCCCACCGACCAACTCGCGAACTCCTCGGCCCCGCTGCTGCAGGTCGTCTCCGCGGCAGGCCTGGTGCCTCCCGTCGTGTTCTCGGCGATCGCGCTCGTCGCGGTGGCCAACGGGGCACTGCTGACCGGCATCATGGCGTCGCGACTGGCGTACGGGATGGCCCAGGACGGTCTGCTTCCCGGCGTGCTCCGTCGCCTGTTGCCTCGCCGGCGCACCCCCTGGGTGGCGATCCTGGCCACCGTCGCCCTGTCCCTGGTCCTCGCCGTCACAGGCACGATCGAGGTCCTGGCCAGCACCATGGTGCTGCTCCTGCTCGTCGTGTTCCTCACCGTGAATGCCGCCGTCCTCGCCCTGCGGCGCGAGACTGTCGCGCACCAGCACTTCAGGGTGCCGACTGTCATCCCGTTGGCCGGCATGGCGGCCTGCATCGTGCTGATGACCCAGGTCGAAGCGCCGGTGTGGCTGCTCGGCCTGCCCTTCATCGGCGCCGGAGCAGTCCTGGCCGGCGTGGCGGCCTGGCGCCACCGGCGGAGGAGGACGGACTAGGACGTCGTCACGAGATGCTCCAGCAGGAGCAGTGCGCGTTCCTCGGTCTGGGCCAGGACCTCGACCGGCTCCCCGTCGAAGTGGTGGAGTTCCGCGGTGACCTCACCACCGACGAAGGCGGCGATCCAGGTCGTTCCGGGAGCCTGGCCCTCCTCCTCTCCCGGGCCGCCGGCGCCCGAGGTGGCGACCGCGGTGTCGGTGCCCATGAGCCTGGCGACGTTACGTGCCATGGCCTCCACGGCCGGCCGGGAGATGACTGGGCCTTCGGGCACGTCGAGCACCGTCTGCTTGACCGAGGTCCAGTAGCAGACCACTCCTCCGGCGAACCATTCCGAGGCCTCGGGCGCGGCTGCCAGTCGGCTGGCAATCCGGCCACCGGTGAGGGACTCCGCAACCGAGACCGACATTCCCCGCTCTCCGAGGAGTTGGGCGAGTCGTTGAGCGATCTGGTCAATGTCGTTCCCGGTCTGCCCGTTCTGGTTCATCAGGTCGCTCCGAACTTTCTCACGCCATCGAGGATCTGCACGGCAACCTATCCCGGCCGTCGGCTGCTCACCATGGCCGTCCCGGGCCCTCTCCGCCTGTGATCGGCAGGAGCGGCTGGTCACGGCTGGCGGCCACGCCTGCCAGTCCCAGAGTCACCCCGATCAGGGACACTGCCCGTCCCGCGGCCAGTCCCGGCGAGACGGCGCCACCGCCGAACAGTGCGACGACGGCGCGCCGCAGCACCGTCGGGTCATCGGTCGCCGAGGGGAGACCAACCCGACCGGAGGCCAGCTCGCCGTCGACCCAGCGGACACCGAGCTCGATCCGGTGCGTCATCCCTTGGACGGCGCCCAACCGATCCAGGGCGACATCGGTGACCAGGTCGAGGTGTCGCCGTACGACCGCCGGATGGCTGCTGGCCGGAGCCAGCGTCCGGGAGGCACTCACCGAGCGCCGCGGCCCGAGCAGCCGCACCGTCGCGTCGTCCACTCCGTCGCGAATGGCGAGCAGGCGACGCGCCTGGGCCACCCCGACGATCCCGGCCAGCCGCGCCTCGTCCCATCCGTTCAGTTCCCGGATGGCACCCACGCCAGCCTCGGCGAGTCGATCGACGGTTCGCGGACCGGCGCCCCAGGTGTCGGCGATGGTCAGCTCGGCCCGCCACCGCGCCTCGGTGGCCGGATCGACCACCAGCAGCCCATCCGGCTTGGCGCGACGCGAGGCGAGCTTGGCGATCAGCCGAGTACGTCCCACCCCCACGGAAACCGGCAGCCCGAGCTCGGTGTCAGCAGCCCTTCGCACCTCGTGGGCCAGGCTGACCGGATCAGCCGGCCCCGGATCGAGGAATGCTTCCTCCATCGACCCGGGCTCGACGCGCCGAGCCCGGCGGCGGAACAGCGCCATCAGCGCCGCACTGGCCACGCGCTGGTCCTCGGCGTCGTGCTCGAGCAGCACCAGGTCGGGGCAGCGACGCAGGGCCTCCCGTACGGGCATGGCTCCGGTGACCCCGTGGGCACGGGCCGGATAGTTCGCCGACATCACGATGTGGCTCGCCACCGCCGCCGGCCGCCGCCGCAGATCGGGGCGGTGCCGGATCGCGACCGAGGCGAAGAACGCATCGGCATCGGCGTGTAGCAACATGGTCCCATCGTGCCCGCCGGATCCGACAGGTTCGGCGGGATTCGCGACCACAACGTCGGCCGCAGCGACCGCTCATCGCCCATGTCGGCCCATGAGCTCCCTCAGACCGACATCGAGGCCGAAAAACCAGATGCCACCTTCTGGAACTCGACGTAGCGTTCGAGCCATGCAGTGTCATCAGGTCACCACCGCGCCGGACCGACTCCGGCGCCGGCTGCCCTGACGCACCGCCACATCATCCGCCCGGAGCCTCGGCTCCGGGCGTTCGTCGTCCCGGCCGCGGCTCCAGATCTGAGGAGCCAGACATGATCAACAAGTCCGACCATCGCGACATCAACGCGGAGATGGCCATCTTCGCCACCGATCCGCTGATCGGCAGCGGCCTGCCGCTGTGGCTGCCGGCCGGCAGCATCATCCGCGACGAACTCGAACGCTTCGCTCGCGAGATCGCGCGCGCCGACGGTTGTGCCGGCGTCCACTCCCCCGTGCTGGCCAAGCGCGAACTGTTCGAGCGATCCGGCCACTGGGCGAAGTTCAGCCAGGACATGTTCCCGGTGATGCAGCTCGGGGCGGCACCGGGCGACGACGACCTGGTGCTGCGGCCGGCGAACTGTCCGCACCATGCGCTCATCTACGCCGCGCAGCGTCACTCCTATCGTGAGCTGCCGATCCGGCTGAACGAACTGGCACCGATGTTCCGCGCGGAGCGCTCCGGGGTGGTCTCCGGCCTGCAACGGGTCCGTCAGATCAGCCTCGACGACACCCACGTCTTCTGCCGCCCTGACCAGGTGGCTGATGAGGTCGCCCGCGCGCTGCGCTCGGCCCTCGCGGCGCAGCAGGTGCTCGGTATGGCGATCGACCACGTCCAGCTCTCCCTGCGCGACGACGGGCCCGGTTATCTGGGCGAGGACGACCAGTGGTCGTCGGCCGAGGCAGCGCTGCGGTCAGCCGCCGCCGAGGTGCTTCCGGCGGCCGGCCTCCCCGTGGTCGATGCGGCTGGAGAGGCGGCCTTCTACGGCCCCAAGCTCGACCTGCAGGTGTACGACGGCCGAGGACACCTGGAGACCATCGCCACGGTGCAGCTCGACTTCAACCAACCCGAGCGATTCGACCTGAGCTACGACGGAGCCGACGGCGGACGCCATCGGGTGGTGATGATCCATCGCGGGACCGTCGGAGCGATGGAGCGGGTGGTCGCCGCACTGTTGGAGCGCAACGGCGGCCGGCTGCCACTCTGGTTGTCCCCGGTCCAGGTGTGCATCCTGCCTGTCGCCCCGTCCCACGACGCCGCAGCACGCATGCTCCACGAGGAGCTGTTGTCGTTTGGCCTGCGCGGCAGGGTCGAGCCCGAGGGTTCTCTCGGCTCGCGGATCCGCATGGCCCGCCGCCGACGCGATGCCGTGCTGGCGATCCTCGGGGATGACGAAATCGCCGCCGGGGTGGTCCAGGTCGTCGACGTGGCCGCTGACCATCGCGGCTCCTTGCCGCGACCTGATCTCGTACGGAGACTGTCGGAGGCCAACACGTCACGGGCGCGAGAGATCACCTGGTGACCTGGACGTCACCCCGTGTACTGACGAGCCGCCCCCATTCGACGAGGTCCTCGCGCGCGGCGGCGAGATCAGGTGCCACGACGTCCGCGTTCCAGCCAGGCGCGCTGTGACGCCTGATCCACACGGTGAAGCACCCCAAGGCCCGAGGTTGCTCGATGTCGTTGATCCAGTGGTCACCGACGCTGCACAGCTGCCCGGTGGTGCCGGCGACCAACGCCGCGATGACCTCGGGCCAGACCCGGGGTTTGGCCATCCCTGCCGCGACCAGGTCGAACAACTCGACCAGACCGAGATTGGCCAGAACCGCGAGCAGACCGTCACCCGGCGACTTCGTCATGAGAACCCGGTGGACACTCCCCTCCAGGGCAGCGAGTAGGGGTTGAGCACCGGGGGCCGGGAGGACGTTGGCACCGGCGGTCGCCATCCGCTCCCGGCTACGCGCCAGTGCGGCGCTCACCTCACGCTCCGGGAGCCACCTGGTCGCGACCTGCCAGACAAGGCCATAGGCGTCCTGCGGCTCGTCCGGGCCGGGGTCGGCGCCGGCAGACCTGAGCCCGAGGTAATGGTCAAGCCTCTCGGTGAGTCTTACTCGTTGGCTCTGGCGCAGACCCGAGCCCACCTCGTGGGCGTAGGCCCGCACCGGCCCCTCACCGACAATGACCGTCTGGTCGAGGTCGAAGACCACCACAGGAGTACCGCTCACCGGCAGCGCTCCTCGAAGTACGTGCTCCCCCAACGTGTCGCGGACTCTCATTCGCGAGTGTCCAGCGCCTGTTGGTACTCGTCACGGATCTTGTCGCCACCCTGTTCGCGCCACTTCGTCCGGTACTCCTCGAGGTCGGTCAGGGGTCGCTGGCCTGAGATGATCGCGTTGACGTAGGTCTGACCGAGCTGGCTGAGTTGTGCGGCCCGAGCGTCGTTCGTCGCCGACAGCAGACCTTGGACGGGGTCCGGAGCGGAACTGGCAACCATCTCCTCATTGATCTTCATGCACTCGGCGACCTCGGGGAAGATCCATGCCTGCGGGGCGCAACCGTAGTAGAGCGTGCCCCGATCGGTGGTGATGTTCCGGCCCTCAATGGCCTTCGGGAGGCCGGGAGTGGTCCGAGGCTCGTAGTAGTCCCCTGGCTCGCCGTACTTGCAGTAGTACCACTCAGCACTGCCAACCGGAGCACGGAGGTAGTTGAAGATTCGCAGCATCTCCTTGCGGCGTTTCGGATCCTTCGCTGCCTCGGCGGACAGTGCGTTGATCCCGTACGAGCCGGACGACCGTGCGAACAGCGCCGGTCCGGAGCCGTCGTGCTTCCTGGGGACGTAAGGCTCCAGCCCGCCCGCGTCGATCGCGGTGCGGTACGGGCCCGGGAGGTACCAGTTTTGCGCCGACACCGATGACAGGCCGACCTGTCCCGAGGAGATGAGCCCGAGGTCCTTCGCCGACTGGGTTCCCAGCGCAAGAGCATCCGGGTGGAACGCTCCGGCTGCCCACAGGTCACGCAGCCAACCGAGTGCGGCCGCGTACTCGTCGGTCTCGATCATGTTCTCGAGCTTGCCGTCGGTCAGCCGCCACTGGTTGGGCACATGGAACATCGCGTTGGCCACCACCGCAATCGTTCCCGGATAGGCGGTGACACCCCACGCCTGCTTGCCACCGGCCGGCCGGCCCTTCGACATCGCTGTCAGCAGGTCAGCCAGCTCCTCGGCCGTCTCAGGGTTCTTCGACAGGCCCAGCTTCTCCGCCCAGTCGGTGCGGAGTCGGAATTGTGGCTGCACCGCCGGGATGTCGATCGGCACACCGTAGATGCGTCCACCGATCGAACTTGCCTCCCACTGGTCGGGCCGCACATTGGCCAGGTTCGGGTATTCCTTGATCTTGTCCCCGACCAAGTCATCGGTGAGGTCGGCGAAGGCTCCCTGCTGAACAGCCTTGGTGCACGCGGCGGTGTTCATCAACTGGACGACCTCGGCGAGCTGCCCGCTCGCCAACATCGTTGCGAACTTTGCGTCATAGTTCGATGCGGGAACCGAGGTCATCTGGAAGTCACAACTGAGGCGCTTGTTGAGCCCCTGCCACCACTTGTTGTTGGCGAGTGGGGTCTCGGGGGCGCCCCACGTGATCGAGAAGTGTGTCAGTGGCCCGCCGCGCCCCGGCGGCTCCGGAACCGTCGTCACCAGCTCGAGCGGCAACTTCGTGTACCCGATGGGGACCCCTGGAACCTTGGGCAGGATCGACCCGTCGATCTGGGGCGGATCGACGTAGGCCGGCAGGGTTGCGAGCTTGCCGTTGCGCGACTCCGTATGGGGTCCGCCCGGACCGCAACTCGTAACCCCAGCGACAAGCGGCGCGACCGAGACCATTGCCCCGACGCGGAGCAGGTCACGTCGGCTGAAGTCGCCGCGAATCTTCGTCGTACTCATCACGTTTCCTAACTACTCTGTGGATGGATGTGACGGGACCTGTGGGACAGCCGTCCGGCCCGCACCTGACGCGAGAATCCGTCAACCCTTGACGGCGCCGAGCATCATGCCCTTGGTGAAATGCCGTTGTACAAATGGATAGATCAGCAGGATCGGCAAGGTCGCGATCACGACCACCGCCATCTGCACCGCCTGGGGAGCCGTCGCCCCGATGTCGGGGTTCTCCATCTGATCCAACGGGGAGCCCTGCAGCACGAACTGGTTGAGCACCAGTTGCACAGGCCACTTGGTCGGGGTGTTGAGGTAGATCAGCGCGTTGAAGAAGGCATTCCAGTACGACACCCCGTAGAACAGGGCGATCACCGCCATCACCGGACGCGACAGTGGGAGGACGACGGACCAGAACACCCGTACCTCGTTCGCACCATCGATCCGTGCTGCGTCAAGAACTTCGGCTGGAATCTCCATGAAGAAGCTGCGCATGACGACCATGTTGAACGCCGACACCAAGGTGGGCAGTATCAAAGCAGCGTACGAATCAACCAGTCCCAATGACTTGACCACCAGGAAGTTCGGGATGATGCCGGCGCTGAACAACATGGACACCAGCACGAGCCACAGCACTCCGCGAAGTCCCGGCGCATGTCGGGTCCTGGTCAGGCCATAGGCCAGCATGGCCGTGACGGCCGTCGATGCGACGGTTCCAATCACGGTGACCGCCACCGACACGGTCATTGCTCGTGTGACGATCCCCCCGCCGAGAACGGACTTGTAGGCACTCAGCGTCCACGAACTCGGCCAGACCCCGAACCACAGCACGGCCTCCGGACTCGCGAACGAGGTGAGGACGACCGTCAGCAGCGGACAGACCATGATCACAACGATGGCCACGATCACCACGGCCTTGAGCCCCGTCACCAGTGGATGGGGTCGCTCCATCCACAGCGGCCTCGCCGATCTCCGACTCCGTGGCCTGGCGGTCGCCCCACTGAGCCTGCTCACAGGATTCCTCCCAGTTCGAACCGTCGGGCGATGCGATTGGCCCCCAGGACCAGGGCAGTCCCCACGATCCCCTTGAGCAGTCCTGCGGCGGCGCCGATCCCCCAGTCGTTACCTCGTACCCCTCGGAAGTAGGTGAAGGTGTCGAGGACCTGTGCCGCCTCCGCTCCGACGGATGGTTGCTGCAGCAGGAGCTGCTCGAACCCGACGGTCAGAACGTCACCGAGGCGCAGGATGGCCAGTAGTGAGATGACCGGCACCAGCGCCGGAAGGGTCACGTGCCAGATCTGACGCCACGCTGACGCACCGTCGCAGGCCGCCGACTCGTACAGTTCCGATGAGATCCCGCTGATGGCGGCGAAGAAGATGATGGTCCCCCACCCGGTGTCCTTCCAGATCACCTGAGCCGTCACCAGGAACTTGAACGTGGAAGGGTCAGACATCACGGTGAGTGGATCCATGCCGGCCGCCTGCAACGCCTGCGACACCGCTCCCGCACCGCCCAGGACCTGTTGCCAGACTGAGATGACGATGACCCAGCTCAGAAAATGAGGAAGGTAGACGACCGACTGAACCAATCGCTTCACCCGCTCCGACAGCAGCGAGTTCAGCAACACCGCGAGAGCGATGGGCAACGGGAACGCCAGCAGCAGCTGCAGCCCTGAGATGACCAGGGTGTTGGCGATCGTGGCAGCGAAATCGACATCGGAGGCGAAGGCGAGAAAGTTGTCGAACCCGACCCAACGGGAGCCGGCAAACCCCAGGAACGGCGAGTAGTCCTGGAACGCGATGACGATTCCGGCCAGCGGGAGATAGTGGAACAACAGGAAATAGACCAGACCCGGTACGACCATCAGGTAGGCATAGCGCTCCCGCCAGATCCTCGTCCCCAACGACGGCGTGGCCGAGCGAGGCGCAGCGGTCACCTCCTCTGCCGAGGCAGGGGAGGACGTCGTGCCGGATCCACCGGAGGTGGTCAACTGCGTCACAATGCCTCGTCCCTCTCGGCGTCGGCGGCGACATCGACAACGTCGACGCGAAGACCCCTGCCGCGCACGACCTCGATGAACTCCGGGGGTGTGGCGCTGTCGACAACGAGGCGCTCGACACCGCGGAGGTCTGCGATGGCGTGAAGCGCTGTCCGACTGACCTTGGTGTGATCCATCAGCAGGAGCGTGCGTCGGGCAGCCTGCATCATCGCCCTCTTGACCTCGACAATGTCAGTCTCCTGGTGGAACAGGTGGGTGGACGACATGGCCGAGGTCGACATCACCAGGACATCCACCGACAACCGGCTGATCGTGTCGGTGCACACTGTGCCCAGGTACGAGTCATGGGCGCGCGAGTACTCCCCACCGGCAAGGATCACCCGTGTCTCCTCCTGCTCACGCAACACGTCCAAGACTTGGCGCGCATTGGTGACGACGGTCAACTGCATCGCAGGGGTGACCAGCTTCGCCACCTCGAGTGTGGTGGTCGAGTCATCGAGCATCAACGCCGATCCCGGCTCGACCAGGTCGATGACGTGTCGGGCCAAGGCCTGCTTCTCTGCGCGATGCACGCGCATCCGATAGTTGATGTTCGCCTCGAACACACTCGACGGTTGGGCGCTGGCGCCGCCGTGGAACCTGCGCACCAAGCCCTGGCCTGCCAGTTCGTCGAGGTCTCGGTGAATTGTCATCAGGCTGACCCCGAACTCCTCGGCCAGCTGTCCCGAGGTGACCGAACCGGCGTCCATCACCGCCGCCGCGATCCGCTGTAGCCGCCGCGCACGACCGAAGCGCTGCAGGTCAGCGCCCGCCCCCGTACCTGTCCGATCCATGTCACCCCCGCACCCATGTTCAACTCACAACGAACATCATGATGCATGGTTGTGAACCCACAGTCAATGCTGATAGTTTCGCATTCCATGGTGACAGTTCCACCTTCTGGGCGCCTGATGAGGTCGCGGCGCCCCCACCTTCCGAACTTCGTGGTGACGGCGCATCGAGGTGACCTCACACAAGCCCCGGAGAACACCGTCGAGAGTTTCGAGGCTGCCATCCGGAGCGGGGCCCACGAGATCGAGCTGGATCTGCAGGTGACCCGCGACGGCGAGTTGGTCCTCATGCATGACCAACTGATCGACCGCACCACCGATGGCCACGGTCCGGTGAGTGCCCTGACCGTCGATCAGATCCGGAAGCTTCGGATTGACACACGACATCGGGTGCCCACCTTCACCGATGTCCTGGCGGCCGTGGGTGACTTCCCACTCCAGGTGGAGCTGAAGAGTCCCGACGCCGCCGGCCGCCTCGCAGACCTGCTCCGTCGCGAGCCGGCCCGCATCGACCAATTCATGATCAACACTGGTCGGTGGGACTGGCTGGCCGAGATGCGCGAACTCGCCCCGACAGCCCGACTCGGTATCAGCATCGACCACGGCTCGCACGCGATCATCGATCGCGCCGCGTCGATGGAGCTCGACGCAGCCTTCTGCGGCTGGGACGGTCTGACCACCGATGTCGTGGATCACGCCCACTCTGCCGGTCTGGACATCATGGGGTGGCTCGCCAACACCCCCGCCGACATCCGGCACGCGGCCAGCCTCGGCCTGGACGGTGTCACGACCGACCACCTCGCCATGGCTCTGTCGACAGCACAAGGGCACCAACATCTCTGACCCGCCCCGGATCAGCGAACACAACTCCATCCCACAGCCCCACGGGGCAGTTCTGCTAGGAGGTCGTATCGTGCACGCACGTCAATGCCGCCGAGCCTGGCGGTTTGTCGCAGCAGCCATCGGCGCTGCCGTCTCCGTCTGGGCGACGTTCCACGTCGCCCCCAGCCATGCCGCAACACCGACGATTGAGCCACTCACCCTCAGTGTCGGCCAGTTCGAACTGACAGACACCGACTACACCGCGGCCACCAACCATCTCTATTCGACGGTGCTCACCAACCACGCGAACCTGCCACAGGTCACCACGACCGCGATCACGACCAACTCCTCCGGCGCCACCGACCTGTGGCTCAATCTCCGGTCCATGCGGACGTGCTCATCGCTGGAGTCGAAGGCCCTGCCGCCGGTAACCACGAAGCAGGCATGGTGCTGGTCCACCGCCTACCGTGATCACAACACCTACCACTGGTTCCCTCAGGGCATCAGCTCAACCGGCGAGGCCGACTCCGCTGACGGTGCACTCGGCCCGGTGACCGCACTTGCCATCTCCTGGCACTACCAGACACAGCCCGGCGAAGTGTCAGGTGGCTGCAAGACCAACGGGATGCTCAAGATCACCTTCATCGACCGCAACACGATGCAGTATCGCCATGTGCTTCTCGTGGCACCCACGAGCACCAGCTCGACGGCCTCCGACTTCGGCCTCGTCACCGGCCACGGCGGAGGCATCGCGTGGTACGACCACTACATCTACGTCACCGACACCCACGGCGGCATTCGCGTCTTCGACATCTCGAAGATGGCGAAGGTGACGCAGTACGGCTCAGGCGTCAGCACCATCGGAGTTTCCGGCACCTCCACGAGCGCCTGCGGCTACGCCTACGTTCTCCCACAGACCCACTACTACTCACAGCCGGCCACCAGCTGCCCCACCACCGGACCGACGGACGCCAGCCGTCTGTGCTACTCGTGGATCTCGCTCGACAAGTTCAGCGGAACGCCTTACAAACTCGTCGTCGGCGAGTTCTACGGCGGTGCCGATTCCAGAATCGTCCGCTACCTGATGAACCCAGCCTCAGCGAGCACCGACCCAAGTCTGCTGGCCACGTCCGCGGGCAAGACCATCGTCCACGACGCCTACACAACCAGTGGCTACTACGGCATCCAGGGCGGCGTCTCCTGGACCGAGTCCTCAACCTTGCACTTCGCCCTGAACACGGACTGCGCCAAGGCTCCTGCCGTCTTCTCCCACACCTGGGTCGGCGACACCCGAAACCCCAGCGTCTGTGCCGACGGGGGCAACTGGGGCGCCGGCCCGCCGGAGGACATGAGCTACTGGCCGCAGCTGGGATCGACCGCAGTCAGAGAACTGTGGGGGCTGGGTGAAGGTGTGTGCCGCTCCCCCAGTGACCCCCTCTACGAGCCGCCGGCCAATCCGCTCAACGCGTGCAACGGTTACACCGGGTCCGACACTGGCTCCCTCCGTACGGTCTACGCCGTGGGAATGACCGATCCCGACGTCCTTGATCTGCACTGAACCCAGCACCGCCTCGTGGAACCGAGGACCGCGTCGCGCTCTGCTCTACTCGAACCGGGGTGGGACTGCAGGAGAAACGGTGTATAGGGTCCGGGCCTGATCGGCAAGGAGATGGCCGTGGCAGACACGATCGATGTCGTGTCGGCAACGAGACGACTGATCACGTGACCGGAAGATCATCGATCAGATCGAGTCCGCAGAACGCTTGCTCGCGCAAGTGAAGGAACAAAGACGGCAACCTGACCGGGCCGGGCGGCCTGCTCAGCCAGTTCGCGAAGAACGCCGCTGTCTTGGTCAGCCGGGACCGTCCGGCCGATGCCATACCCTGTGGTCCGCCGTGCTTGATGATCAACGACAGCACAGCCCTGGCATGCAGGCGGGGTCCGAGAACGCGTTCCAGGGCAGGGAAAATCTGGGTCAGCAGGCCACGGATGCGGTTGGTCAACCGGGTGGATTCCGCGGCGAGGCTCGTCGGCCGAAGGCGGCGAAACTTGTCACGAACACCCGGCTGCACGACTACGTTCAGCAACGACTCGCCGGTGCGGTGAGACGCCCCGACGGGGTGGTTGTTGACGGGCCCGAGCCGCGGGGGTGGAACGGCCGGAACAAGCCGCACCGACAGGACCGGCAGTGGTCGACGGCGTGGAGCCCGGAACAGATCTCGAAACGGCTGCCGGTCGAGTTCGCCGATGATGAGAGCATGCGGATCAGCCACGAAGCGATCTACCAGTCGTTGTTCATCGAGGGACGGGGCGCGCTCAAGCGGGAACTTGTTGCGGCGCTGCGGACCGGGCGGGCGTTACGCAAACCCAGGGCGAGGTCGCAGAACAAGCCGCAGGGCCATGTCACCGCGGAGGTCGTGATATCCGAGCGTCCCGCCGAGGCCGCTGATCGTGCAGTTCCGGGGCACTGGGAAGGGGATCTGATCATCGGGACGAACCGGTCCGCGATCGGCACCCTGGTTGAGCGTTCGAGTCGTTCCACGCTGCTGGTGCACCTGCCACGGCTGGACGGCTGGGGTGAGCAACCCCGGATCAAGAACAGGCCCGCGTTGAGCGGTTACGGTGCGGTCGCGATGAACGCCGCGCTGACTGCGTCGTTGCAGACGCTGCCTGAACAGCTCCGTAAGACGCTGACGTGGGATCGGGGCAAAGAGCTGACCGAGCATGCGCAACTCGTTCTCGTTCTCGGCACGAGGGTGTTCTTTGCCGATCCGCACTCGCCCTGGCAGCGGCCGACGAACGAGAACACGAACGGGTTGCTGCGGCAGTATTTCCCGAAGGGCACCGACCTGTCCCGGTGGAGTGCAGACGACCTCGCTGCGGTCGCTTACACGCTCAACAACCGGCCACGGAAGGTGCTCGGCTGGAGGACGCCGACCGAGGTGTTCGCCGAGCAGTTACAGTCGATCCAACAACCTGGTGTTGCATCGACCGGTTGAATCCGCCTGACCGCTCCTCATATTGTCGACCCTGCACGCCTGCTCAGCGAAGCGGTGGGTGATGCCTCACCCGATCTGATGCGGACCCTGCTGCAGACGATGATCAACACCTTGTTGTCGGCCGACGCCGATGCGGTGGCCCGCGCGGAGTGGGGCCAGCCCTCCCCGGACCGGACCGCTCAACGCAACGGTTACCGTCACCGCGAGCTCGACACCCGCGTCAGCACCATCGATGTCGCGATCCCCAAGCTCCGGTCCGGGACCTACTTTCCTGAGTGGCTGCTCGAACGCCGCAAACGGGCCGAGACCGCGATGATCACCGTGGTCGCGGACTGCTACCTGGCCGGGGTCTCGACCCGCCGGATGGACAAACTCGTCAAAACGTTGGGGATCCACTCGTTGTCGAAGTCACAGGTCTCACGAATGGCCAGCGAGCTCGACGAACACGTCAGCCAGTTCCGGACCCGACCATTGGACCAGGCGGGCCCGTTCACCTTCGTTGCCGCGGACGGAATGGGCGATGAAGGTCCGCGAGGGCGGCCGTGTGATCAACGCGGTCGTGCTCGTCGCAACCGGCGTGAACGCCGACGCCCCGCCGAGAGGTCCTCGGACTCCGTGTCGCCACCAGCGAAACCGGGGCTGCGTGGAACCTGTTCCTGGCCGACCTGGTCGCCCGGGGCCTGTCCGGAGTCCGGCTGGTCACCTCCGATGCCCATGCCGGGCTGGTCGAAGCGATCGCAGCGAACCTTCCCGGCGCATCATGGCAACGGTGCCGAACCCACTACGCAGCAAACCTGATGAGCGTGTGCTCGAAACAGCTGTGGCCCGCAGTGAAAGCGATGCTGCACAGCGTCTACGACCAACCCGACGCTGCCAGCGTGACAGCCCAGTTCGACCGACTCCTCGACTACGTGGCGGAGAAGTTGCCCGCGGTCCATGACCACCTCGACACCGCCCGAGCCGACATCCTCGCGTTCACCAGCTTCCCGACCGAAGTCTGGCAACAGATCTGGTCGAACAACCCGAACGAACGGTTGAACAAAGAGATCCGGCGCCGCACCGACGTGGTCGGGATCTTCCCCAACCGTGATGCGATCATCCGTCTGGTCGGCGCGGTCCTGGCCGAGCAGACCGACGAATGGATCGAAGGACGCCGCTACCTCGGACTCGACCTCCTCACCCGATCCCGGCTCACCACAGTCACCAACGACACACCCGGAGACACATTCGACGACAACCCCACGCTCGCCCTCACAGCCTGACCCAGAACCCGAAGCACCGCACACCTCAACACCACTACCCGGGACTTGACCTGGCGGAAAACCTGAAGTTGATCTGCCACGGGGCAGGATCTGTCAAGCGCCTGCTGCCGAAGGAGGCGTGGGACCGCGGCATCACGGTGACGTCGGCAGCCGGAGCGAACGCAGTTCCTGTGGCAGAGTTCGCGCTGGCCATGATCCTGACAGCCGGAAAGCGTGTACTTCCCATTGCCCACGGTTATGCGCAGGGGATCAGTCAGCACGAACTGCTCTTTCGAAATACTCGGCTACGACCCGACCCTCGAGCCGAAGTCGGTGCACCGACAGTACGGGGTGGAGCTGGTCGAGCTGGACCAGCTCCTGCGACGCAGTGAGATTGTCTCCCTGCACGCGCCTCTCATTCCAGCGACAACCGGAATGCTCGGGCCGGAACAACTGGTCCTGATGCGCGACGGCGCCACCATTGTGAACACGGCACGCGCCGGGCTCCTCGCGACGAGTGCCTTGGAGACCGAACTCATCAGCGGCCGGCTGTTCGCCATCCTCGACGTCACCGATCCGGAGCCGCTGCCGGCGAGCTCACCCTACGGAGCCTGCCGAACGTGTTCATTACGCCGCATCTCGCCGGCGCTCTCAGTATTGAGGTCCAGCGTCTCGGGGCGGCGGTGCTCGACGAGATCGAGCGCTACGTCGAAGGACGTCCTCCGGCGAACGCCCGCGCACTGGGCCGAGCTCGGGCTCCGCGCATGATGTCGGATCAGCGCGCCCCACGCGGCGTGATCGCCATGTGGATCCGGTACCTGTCGGCGCGGTAGGACGAGATCGAGAACTCGATCACCCGGTCCCCCGAGGAGGTGACCCGCTCCTGCACCAGGAGCGGTGCCCGCTTCGCCAACCCGAGGATCTGGGCTCGCTGCTTGTCGGCCGACTCGGCCCGTACGGTCTGCTCCCCGCTGGTGACCACCACGCCGTACTCGCTGGCGAAGACGTCGTACAACGCGCCCAACTCGCGACCCAGCAGGCCGGGGAACAGGGCCGAGGGGTAGTAACCGACCTCGTACGCCATCGGGGACCCGTCGGCGGTCCGCAGCCGCTCGACCCGGATCACCGCACTGGACGGACGGATCCGCAGTGCGAAGGCGATGTCGTCGTCGGCCTCGACCTCGGTCGCCGACAACACGACGGTCGCCGGCTCGAGTCCGCGGGCCCGCATCTCGCGGGAGAAGGAGGTCAGGTGCAACCGGGAGTCGACCTGCGGACCGGTGACATAGGTGCCCTTGCCGTGGACCCGTTCGAGGGCTCCGGACTCGACGAGGTCGGCGATGGCCTGCCGGACGGTCACCCGGCTCACGCCGAGCCGTACGACCAGTGACCGCTCCGACGGGATCGCGTCACCGGGATGCAGCTCGGTGTCGATCAGCTCCGAGAGGATCTCGCGGACCTGGGCTCGCTTCGTGGTGGCATGCTCCAAAGGGTGGACCAGTCGGTCGGTCAGGTCGTCGCGTGCCACAGCACACCCTCCTCGTGGAGTTCGGTCAGCGAATCGCCCGGGTCGCGGGGAGGGATCACCACGAGCGCCGTTCGGGAACGAGGCGGTGGCGGGCGAGCCGACCGGTGGATCGGCGCGCCAACGGGCCCGTCTCGCATGTCGCAGCCCCAGACCCGATAATGAAGGTTGTTCGGTGGATGGGACCACGCCATACCAGTATGACGGAGAGAACGAGTGACGGACAACACTTTCCCGGTTCAGGCCAGCCAGGGCACCGGTGACCACACCAGCCAGATGGCCGCCGAGATCGCGATGCAGCCGGAGGCGCTGGCACGCACCCTCGACACGATGCTGCCGCTGCGTCCCGAGATCGCGCGCCTAGCCGAAGGTCGACGCTGGGTGCTGTTCATCGCCCGCGGCTCCTCCGACAACGCCTCGATCTGCGCCCGCTACCTGACCGAGATCCACGCCGGCCGCAGCGCCGCCCTGGCTGCTCCGTCGATTCCCAACCTGTACGGCGCCAAGCGCGACCTGTCCGACACTCTCGCGGTGGCGGTCAGCCAGTCCGGCTCGACCCAGGAGATCGTCGATGCGGCCAGCTGGGCCAAGGAGTGCGGGGCTGCCACGGTCGCCATCACCAACATCGCGGACTCCCCGCTGGCCCGGACCGCGGATCTGGCCCTGATCACCCAGGCCGGCCGTGAACTCGCTGTCCCGGCGACCAAGACCTTCACCACCCAGGTCGCAGCACTCAGTGTGCTGGTCGATGCCCTGGCACCGACGGCCGGCACCCTCGATGCCGCCTTCGCCCGGGTACCGGAGGCGGCTGCGGCGATGCTGCAGACCGATGGCGAGGTGCTCGACGAGATGGTCGAGGTGCTGTCGAAGACCGATGAGGTCCTCTCCAGCGGCCGCGGCATCACCTTCGGCACCACCCTCGAGGCGGCGCTCAAGCTGGAGGAGACCTGTCTCCGTCCGGTGCGCGGGCTGTCGTACGCCGACCTGAAGCATGGGCCGATGGCGATCGTCGACGCCGAACTCGCGACGCTGCTGGTCGCCGCTCCCGAGGGGCCGACCCTGCCCGGGCTGATCGATCTCGCCAACCAGATCCGCAGCACCGGCTCTCCGGTGCTCGGGATCGGCGGCAACGGTGACTTCCGCGAGGCCTGCGACCTCGCCGTCCCCGGCCCTGACCTGCCCGAGGCCCTCGCCCCGATCGTGCTGCCGATCCCCGTCCAGCTGATGGTGGAGCGCCTCGCCCGCACTCTGGGCCTCAACCCGGACGCCCCACGCGGGCTCAAGAAGGTCACCCAGACTGATTGATGCAAGGGGGACGACCCCTTGAACCCCCGATACGAACCCAGACCCGGCCGTCAAGCAAGGGGGGCGACCCCCTTGAACCCCGCCACGAACAAACCGGACCAGCACCAGATTGGATCTCTTGCCGTACCAGGATTCCACCGACACCGGCGAACTGGTCGTCGGTGCCGGAAGTCGTACCACCACAGGAAAGTTGGAGACCACCGCCCGTACGGTGGAACTGGTCCCCGGTGTCCGGCTGGGTCTCTCGATCGATCCCCAGCGGCGGTGCCTGGGCCGTCCCACCATGGCGGGCGACTGGGTGCGGTGTCCTGACAACGCCACCGTCACATCGGGCCGCACCTGCGCTCGTTGTGCCGAGCTGGACCCGTATCGGTGGATGCACATCGCCCATCGCAGCCAGTACCCTCCGGATCCCGCCCTGCGGGAGCACCTGATGCGGCCCCACTGGCTGTACGTGGCGACCTTCGCCGGCGGAGCGTCGAAGGTCGGAACCGCTGTGGACGAACGAAAGTCGGCCCGCTTGGACGAACAGGGGCCGGTCTTCGCCCACTGGGTCGGGCTGGCCGCCGACGGGCTCCAGGTGCGTGACTGGGAGGATCGCGTGTCGCGCGAAGTCAGTCTCGGCCAGGTCGTCCGGCCGGCAGCCAAGGTCGCCGGTTGGACGACACCACTCGATCTCGACACGCTCACCTTGGCGCACCGTCGTGCGGTCGCCCGCACCGTGGCGTTCCTCGACGCCCTTCCCGAGGGCAACGCGATCGCCGAGGCGTGGCCCAACCCGCGGGACCCGGAATCCCTGCAGGGCTTGACGATTCGCGAGTACCCGGGGCACCTTGGTTCGGGCCGGCACGGCTTCACGATTGACCAGATGTGGGGCCCGGTCGCGCTGGTCCGTCTCGACGGTGACCCCACCGCGCTGTGGTCGGTCGACCTGTCAGCAGCGGTGGGGCACCACCTCAGTTTCGGGCCGTACGTGACCGCCCTGCCGGAGGTCCAGGACGGTCTCTTCTGACGGGCGTCTCGACTCCGCTCGACGACCGTCAACTGGTGACGAGAGTGGCGCCGTAGTACGACAACGCCTCCTTGATCGGCTGGAAATAGCTCTCGTTCGGCTGGCCCACCTTGGCACCACAGACGAGCCGGCCACCGGACTCGTAGAGCGCCCCGCCGCTGGACAGCCCCTGGGCCTGGTTGCCGGACATGTTGGCGCCACCGGAGTCACCCTGTTCCACGCAGGCGTTGTGCTCGGTGAGCCCGGACACCACGTCGCCGTCGCCGTAGTTCACGGTGTTGTTGAAGGAGACGACCTTTCCACAGGTCCAGCCGGTCGTGCGCCCGCTCTTGCACAGGGTGGCACCCACCTGGGCCACCGACGATCCGGTGACCCGCACACCGTAACCGTCCCACATGTCCACCAGGGGGCTCTGGGTCATCGAGCCGGCCAGAGTGACCGCACCGAAGTCGTTGTCGGGGAAGTTGCTGCTCCGCAGGGTGCCGAGGGTGGCACCGCTGTAACGGAAGCTCGACGCGCCCTCGGTGCAGTGCCCGGCGGTGATCATCAGCCTACGGCCCGAGGAATCCTTGGCGTTGAAGCCGACCGAGCACACCCAGGAGTTGTTCACCTCGTACTCCCGCCCGCCGTAGACGGTGGCCGCCAGCGTCAGCCGGCCGCGCGACTCCTGCACCCGGATGGTGCCGCTCCGGCGCCCCTCCGCGAGCGCGGAGGCCGAGGAGCCGTCCAGACCACCGGGCCGTACGGTGACCACGACCTGGTTCGTCCTGGGATCGATGCCCCAGCTCTGCAACTGGTCCACGGCACCGGCCCTGGCGGCACGGTCCAGCTGACCGGTCACCTTCTCCAGGTCACGCTGGCTGAAGCGCACTTCCTCGGCGACGACACCGCCAGCCCTGGCCTGACGTGCTGCGGTGGCACCGACGACGGCGACGTGGGCCCGCCCGGCATCATCGATCCAACTCCCGGCGGCCCGGTCCGCGCCGAGGGCGGCCGTGACCTGACGGGCCGCCGCGGAGGCCCTGGCCTCGCGTCCGAGACGTGCGGCTGCCGCCGTACGATCCATGCCCGTGGCGCGGGACAGGGCGTCGGCGGCGCTCAGTTCGGTGTTGCCGCGGCCGGTCGGGGGTGATGCCTGGGCAGCCGCTGGTGCCACGGAGGCGACCAGCGCAACGACACCGGCCATGGCAGCCAGCCGGGTCACGAGTCTGCGGGTGAACGGTTGCATGGGGGACGTCCTCTCACCTCGGGCTGCTGGGCAACCCGCTCGTTGTGTTGTTGGGGACCCCCGAGACCTCCATGACGTTAGTGAGCCCGATCACTCATCGTCCAACAAAAGCGGCAATTCGTTCCGGCAGGTGGCTGCGACCCGATCAGGCCCAGTCGCGGGCCCAGTGGTACATCGCGATCGCCGCCGCCGCGCCGGCATTGATCGAGCGGGTGGAGCCGTACTGGGTGATCGCCACCAACTGCGAGCAGATCGCCAGCACCTCGTCGGTGAGTCCGGCGCCCTCCGAACCGAAGATCAGGCAGCTGCGTTCCGGGAGCCGTACCGACTCCAGCGGGACCGATCCGGGCAGGTTGTCGACACCGATGGGGGCGATCCCCCGCTCGGCGAGCCACCCGGCGAAGTCGGCGACGTCGCCGTGGTGGTGGACGTGCAGGTAACGGTCGGTGACCATCGCCCCTCGGCGGTTCCACCGACGCCGGCCGAGGATGTGCACCCCGGCCACGTTGAAGGCATTCGCCGTCCGGACGACCGAACCGATGTTGAAGTCGTGCTCCCAGTTCTGGATCGCGATGTGCAGGGGATGTCGCCGGGCGTCGAGGTCGGCCACGACCGCCTCGAGCCGCCAGTACCGGTAGCGGTCGACGACATTGCGCCGGTCCCCGGAGGCCAGCAGTGCCGGATCGAGCCGCGGGTCGTCCGGCCACGGTTCAGGGTGGGGGCCGACCCCGACCGGCCCCCGGTCCTGATCGGGCGCAGGGTCGGCGACAAGGTCGTTCATGGATCGGCACGCTACTCTCGGTCTCCGTGAACCCTGCTCTCGCGCTAGCCGGTATGGACACCATGATCGTGCCCATGGACCTGCTGCCGTGGATGAACCCGGAGTACCTGCTCGAGGTCTTCGGACCGGCACTGCTGTGGATCGCGGCGCTGATCATCTTCGTCGAGTGCGCGATCTTCCCGATCCTGCCCGGTGACTCGCTGTTGTTCGCGATCGGGCTCTTCACCGCCACCGCTGCCATCCCCACCCCGTTGTGGCTCAACGTCATCGTGTTGACGGCCTGTGCGGTGGCAGGCAATGCCTGCGGCTACTTCCTCGGTCGCCTGGTCGGACCGCCCCTGTTCAAGCCGCGCTCGGGTCTGGCCGGAAAGTTGTTCAAGCAGGAGTACGTCGACAAGACCCACGCCTTCTTCGAGAAGTACGGATCCCGGGCGCTCATCCTGGCCCGGTTCGTCCCGATCGTGCGGACCTTCGTCACCATCGTCGCCGGAGTCGGCAAGATGGACTTCAAGAAGTTCATCGGCTACACCGCGATCGGCGGCGTCATCTGGGCCTGTGGCATCACGGTGCTGGGCTACTTCCTCGGCAACATTCCCTTCATCCACGACAACCTCGAGGTCGTGCTGGTCCTCATCGTGGCCGTCTCGGTGGTGCCGATGGTCATCGAGTACCTGCGCGCCCGGGCCCGCAGCCGGCGTGAGGCGGCCACCGCGGCGACGGACGAGACCACCGCCGACGCCTGACCCTCGACCAGTAAGCGCCATGGAGCCGTACCGCGACGTCGTCGACGCGTACCGCAGTTTCGCCGTGGAGGCGGCCGAATCCCCGACCTTCGCGGACTGGTCACAGCAGGTGGCCGACGACCCCGAGCTGGTGGCGTGGCTGCGCACCCTGCCAGCTGTGAAGCAGCAGCCGAACCTGGTCTTCGCGGCGGCCCGCTGGCACGGCGTTCCGGCACCGGGCCCGTACACCGGGTTGCGAGAGGCGCTGCTCACCGATCAGGGGGCGATCAGGCAGACGATCCTCACCAGGGCGACCCAGACCAATGAGGTCGGCCGGATGGCCACCCTGCTGCCGGCCTTCACCCACCTGGCCCGTTCCCAAGGCTGGGCTGCCGATCAGCCGGTGACCCTGGTGGAGGTCGGCGCCTCCGCCGGCCTGTGTCTCTACCCCGACCGCTGGGGCTACCTCTGGCAGACCGACACCGGGCCGGTGAGGCTCGGCGAGGCACCGTCCTTGGGGTGTCTCGCCGAAGGAGCCGTTCCGCTGCCACCCCGGCTGCCGGTGATCAGTCGGCGCGCCGGGATCGATCTCAACCCGCTCGACGTCACCGACCACGCCGAGATGACGTGGCTGGAAACCCTGGTCTGGCCGGAACAGCAGGACCGCCGGGCCCGCCTCCGCCATGGCATCGAGGTCGCACGAACCGATCCGCCGCACCTGGTCCGCGGCGATCTGCTCACCGGCCTGACCACCCTCCTGGCGGAGGTGTCCGGGTCGGCACCGGTGATCGTGTTCCACTCGGCGGTCATCGCCTACCTGGAACCGGCCGATCGATTGCGGTTCGACGCGTCGATGCGAGGCCTGGTCTCGTCCGGCACCTGCCACTGGGTCAGCAACGAGGGGCCTCGGGTGCTGCCGTCAGTGACGGCCTCCGGGCCGCCCCTCGGCCCCGAACCCACCTTCGTCCTCGGTGTCGACGGCCAGATGGTGGCTCGGACCCACGGTCACGGCCGATCCCTCTCCTGGACGCTGTGACCGGAGCTGGCACCAGCCCCGGTACCGGCGCCGCCGAGCGCCGAGGTCACCAGGCGGACCGCGTCGCCCACCCCGTCCTCCGCCCGGAGCAGCGTCGCCACCTGGGCTGCGCGCGGCTCGTACGACGGCGTCGACACCAGGCGGTCCACGAGTTCGGCGAGCCGATCCTCGGTGAGTTCGACCCGGGGCAGGGGTGCCGGACCGACCCCGAGAGCATGGCTGCGGCGACCGAAGAACGGCTGGTCGAGGATGTGGGGAACGACCGCGCTCGGACGCCCGGACCGCAGGGCTGCTGCCGTGGTTCCGGCTCCGCCGTGATGCACCACCGCTGCCGTACGGGGCAGCAGCCACTCGTGCGGGACCGATCCCAGTTGGTGCACGTGCTCGCCGAGCACGCCGGGCGGGATGAGGCCGGGTACCCCACCGACCAGGCCCCGTTGTCCCGTACGGGCGAGCGCTGACGAGACCATCGAGCCGAACTGGCCGGGCGAGGCGTCCGGCATGCTGCCGAAGCCGATGTACACCGGCGGTGGGCCGGCGTCCAGGAAGTCGGCGAGATCGTTGGGCGGCCGGTACCCGGGATCAGGCTCGTCGATCCAGTACCCGGTCTGATGGATCAACGGCCCCCAGTCCGGCTGGTGCGGCACGACCACGGGGCTCACCGGGCACAAGGCCGGGGTCTGCAGGATCGCCCGGCTGTAGCCGGCCAACGTCTGCCGTGGCCGGCCCAGTCGCCGGGTCGCCTCGTCGGAGAGCGAGCGGATGGTGCTGAACATCCCGGCCATCGCGACGCTTCCCCACGCCAGGTTGAGAGCACTGCTGCGACCAGGAAGGACGGGAAACATGGAGACGGCCCCGGAGCGGCTCGGCATGGTCGGCTGCAGCAGCACCACCCAGGTCGGTACCCGGCGCCCGCCGAGAAGTTCGATCAGCGGTCCGAAACTGAGAGCTCCCGTGACCACGGCGTCGGCCCGCGCCAGTGCCGGAGCCAGTCCGTCCACCATGATCGGGGCGGCGATCCCCATCACCTGCCGCATCAGGCGCGACTCCTCGCGGATGCTCCGGCTCCCGGCCAACCAGCGCAGGGCGAGCGGCTCGCGCAGCATCGCACCGACGTCGATCGGGAAGGCCCGGAACCCGAGCCCAGCATCGCGGACGGTCGACGCGAAGTCTCCGCCAGCCAGGACAGTGACCTCCAGCCCAGCGGCCTGCAGCCCACGACCCAGAGCCACCATCGGTTGGACATCGCCCCGTGAACCCCAGGCGACCAGCAGTGTGCGCACGGCCCCCACCGTAGGGCACACCTCGCTGCGGCGAACCGGCGCACCCGGTACGACAGGAGGATCTTCCCGGGCCCACGGTAGGAGGTGTTCGACGCTATTGGTCGCCTAGGCTCGTCCGACGATGAATGGACTCCACGGGCCCTGGGTGATGCTCGCGATGGTGTTGCTGGCCGCCGCGGTCATCGGTCTCGCGACCGCGCTGCTCGCCCTCGGGATCGGCTGGCGTCGCGCGGCACCCATCGGGCTGTTCGCCTGGACGCTGGTCTGCCTGTTGGTGATCACCATCGTGCCGACCTCCGGTGGCCGGTCTGGATTGCCGATCGCCACCACCTGCTCGTTCGACTACGGGGGCCCGGCGCCCGACGGTTTCTGGATCGTGCCGGGTGGCCAACGGCTGCTGAACGCCGTCGCCTTCGTCCCGGCGGGTCTGCTGATGGTGATCAGTTGCGCCCAGTTCCGGCGTGGTCTGCGGTGGGTCGTCCCCGGAGTTCTGCTGCTCGCCGGCACGTCCGTGATGATCGAGTGGACCCAACTGGTGACCCGCTGGGGGCGCGCCTGCGACATCACCGACATCGCCGACAACACCCTCGGCGCACTGGTCGGCACCGGGATCGGCCTGGCCGGTGTGGGAATCGTGCGAGGTGTGTCCCGGATGGTACGCCGGCCTGCCCGGGAGCTGGGCTGAACCGACCCGAGCCGCTCAGCTCGGGGTGGCGATCTCCCGGAGCTCGGCAAGCTCGGCCTCGGTCGGCTCCCACACGCCGAACTCGACGTTCTGGGCAATCTGCTCGACCTTGGTGGCGCCGGCGATCACCGAGCCGACCGTCGGCATCGCTGCCAGCCCGCCGATGGCCACATGCAGCAGGGACAGCCCCCGCTCCTTCGCGAAGGCCTCGAGGCCTTCGATGACATCCCAGTTCGCCCCGGCCATCCGCTCCGGCTGCCTGGCGAGCCGGCTGCCCTCCGGCGCTGCCTGGTCGCGGGAGTACTTCCCGGTCAGGAGACCGTTGGCCAGGGGAAAGAACGGCAGCAGCGACTGACCGGTGTGCTCCAGGGCCGGAACCAGCTCCCGCTCAGCCTCCCGCTGCAGCCAGGAGTAGCGGTTCTGCGCCGAGATGAAGGGTTCGAGCCCCGCGGTCCGGGCGGTCCAGTCGGCGTCGATCACCTGCCAGCCGGCGAAGTTCGACGAGCCGAGGTAGCGCACCTTTCCCTCATGGACCAAGTCTGTCAGCACGTCGAGGGTCTCCTCGATCGGGGTGTGCGGGTCCGGCGCGTGCATCTGGTACAGGTCGATCCAGTCGGTACCGAGGCGCCGCAGGCTGGCCTCGACCGCCCGACGGATGTAGCGGCGCGATCCGCGGACACCCCAGTCGGGACCGTTGGCCCCCGCCATGTCCATGCCGAACTTGGTCGCGATGATCACCTGGTCGCGCCGGGCCCCGAGTGCGGCGCCGAGCAGTTCCTCCGAGCGGCCACGCAACCCGGCTTCACGGTCGCCGTAGATGTCGGCGGTGTCGAACAGGGTGATGCCGGCGTCGATGGCCGCCGCCACGACCTCCGGAACTGCCTCGTCAGCCATCCGCGCGCCGAAGTTGTTGCAGCCGAGCCCGACCGTGGACACGGTGAGGCCGGAGTTGCCGAGCTGTCGGTAGGTCATCGCCATGGCGCCAAGCCTGTCACGGCCGGTTGCCGCTGAGAAGTGACGGTCAGATTCGTGAGAAATCGGTTGCCAACCGCTCGGGTGGGCAGCTGACCGTCAAGAATCAGCGCAGGGTGTCGCGCCCCGGCTCGCCGGGCTTGCCGGGCTGCTCGCCGGCCTGGTAGCTCGGGAACTCCTCGACGTCGCTCGGGGAGCGAGGTGCCGCGACCTCGCTGGCCGCGGCGGGCTCGATCGCCGGGGCGTCCTCGGTCGCCGGGGCGTCCTCGGTCGCTGCAACGGGCGCTTCCACGGCCGGCGCCTCGGCCGATGCCCCGGCGGCGTCTCCCAGACCGACCTTCGGTGCCCGCCGTACGGCAGGGTCGGTGACCTCGAAGTAGGTCGCCTTCTCGAACTTTCCGGCCTGGGCGACCAGGTTCGTGGGGATGGCGTCGATGCGGGTGTTGTAGACCCGGACGTTGGCGTTGTAGTAGCGCCGGCCGGCCGCGATCCGGTCCTCCGCTTCGGCCAGCTGGCGTTGCAGGTCGGCGAAGTTCTGGTTCGCCTTGAGATCGGGGTACTGCTCGACGGTGGCCAGCAGCTGGTGGACCGCGCCGGTCAACTGGTCCTCGACCGCTGCCCGGTCCGCACCCGGGCCTCCGGCCAGAGCCGTGGCCTGGTTGCGCAGTTCGGTGACGGCCGTCAGCGTCTTCTGCTCGTGCCCAGCGGCTGCCCTGACCACGTCGACCAGCGCCGGGACGAGGTCGTGGCGGCGCTGCAGCTCCACATCGACCTGACGCCATGACTCCTGGATGGCGTTGCGGGACCGGACGAAACCGTTGTAGGCCGACACGGCAGCCACCGCAGCGGCGACCACGAGCACGACCACGACGACCAGGACGATGACCACTGGTTCCATGGGCCTCACCGTACGCCCCCGCGTGGCCCCGCCCGGGCCGCCGCAGCCGCGTCAGATCTGCAGGTCGTCCTTGCCGATCGCCCAGCGGTACTCCAGCCCGGCTTCCTCGATGGCCTGCCGGGCACCGGTGTCGCGATCCACGATCACGGCCACGCCGACGACCTCGGCACCGGCCTCGCGCAGCGCCTGCACCGCGGTCAGCACCGATCCACCGGTCGTGGAGGTGTCCTCGACCGCCAGCACCCGGCGCCCCACGACGTCGGGCCCCTCGATGAGGCGCTGCAGCCCGTGAGCCTTGTTGGCCTTGCGGACGACGAAGGCATCGAGCCGCTCCCCGGCCGCCGCGGCGGCGTGCAACATCGCCGTACCGACCGGGTCGGCCCCCAGGGTGAGACCCCCGACCGCGTCGAACTCCCAGTCAGCCGTCAGGTCCCGCATCACCCGGCCCACCAGGGGTGCGGCCTCACCGTCGAGGCTGATGCGCCTCATGTCGATGTAATAGTCGGACTCCTGCCCGGAGGACAGCACAACGCGCCCCCGGACGACAGCGCGCTCGTTGACGAGCTCAACCAGACGTTCACGATCACCCATGGCCAGCACCCTACGGCCATCCCGCTCGCCCCTCGACCTCGCTCGCGATCCGCGGAGTCGAGGCGCCGGTTCACTTCTTCTGCCGGGACTCCAGGTGGCCGAAGGCGACGGAGCGATCCGGGGAGTGGAACAGGTCCTGGCAGGTGGTGAGAGTGATCAACTCCCGGGTCGGCTTCTCCCCCGGCTTTCCGGGCACCGGGTCGAGCACCCAGCCAGCCGACTCGTCAACCGTCAGGTCCGCAGGGGCGGTGTCCAGCACGTAGGTCAGGATCTCGGTCCGTGTCTCGACGATGACCTGGTCGCCCGCCTTGAGCTCGAGCAGACGGCTGAACGGCTCACCATGGGTGATCCGGTGCCCGGCGATCGAGAAATTGCCGACCGCCCCCGGAGCTGCCGCGTTGTCGTAGATCCCAACCCCGCGAGACAGGTCCTCCGGCGTGGTCCCCTGGACCAGCGGCACCTCGTAGTCATCGCCGAAACGCGGAATCCGCAGCAGAGCCACCGCTGTGCCGGGAACGATCCCTGCCTTGGTGGTGGCCTCGCCCGACGGGTCAGTACCGGGCTCCGGGTTGCCGGTCGCCCACTCCTCGCGGAGTCGCTGCTTCTCGCTGGCCTGCTGTTGGTCGGCCACCACGTTGGTCCCGACGTACTGGTAGCCGACCCAGCCGAGACCGCACAGTCCGACCAGCACGAGGCACAGACCGATCACGACGAGCGCGGATGGCCTCCGGCGGCGGCTTCTCGTTCCTGGCACGCCCCCATTCTGCCGTGATCAGTCAACCCCGACGCCCGATGTCCCCCGAACGGGGGTCAGCCGAGACGGGTTCCGGCGGTCGGCCCGGTCACCGATTCGCCGTCATGGATGGGAGCAGCGCCCGCGACGAGTCGTGTCAGTGCTGCCCCGTGCACCAGCCGGTACGGGAAAACGCTGCGGGACGCGCGAGCCGAGAGATCCTCGTACGGCAAGGGGTGCCGGCTGCCGAGCAGCACGATGTTGCCGATCCGCCGGCCCTTCAGGGTGGCCGGCTCGGCCGACCAGCAGCAGTGGCCGAACACCGTGCCGAGGCCGGCGGCGACGCGGCGCGCGAAGGGGAAGGGCGCCCGGTCGGTGATGTTCACCATCACCGCACCGGTGTCGGTCAGTACCCGGGCGAGGTCGGTGTAGAACTCGGTGGTGACCAGGTCGGGCGGGACGCTCGGCCCGACGAAGGCGTCCACGATCACGATGTCGGCGTAGTCGTCACGCATCGCGGCGATCCCGGTGCGGCCGTCGGTGGCGCGCACCTTGATGCCGGAGTTGCGCGGCAGCGGGATCAGTTCACGGACCTTCTCGGTCAGTTCCTCGTCGGGCTCCAGCACGATCTGGGCCGAGGATGGGCGGGTGTGGGCCACGTATCGGGCCAGGGTCATCCCGGCGCCACCGACGTGCACCACGCGAAGCCGCTGCCCGGCCGGCGCGTGCAGATCGATGGCATCGGCGATCCGTTGCACGTAGTCGAACTCCAGGCGGGTCGGGTCCGACGGGTCGATCCAGGACTGCTCGGTCGAGCCGACCACGATCGACCAGGCCCCGGGCACATCGGCATCACGCAACAACTCCGGCCGGACCGGTTCGGCATCCCCCACCACGTCCGCCATCGTAGGCTGGCGGGATGGACCCGGTCACCGTCGTGCTGCTCGGCGTGGTGGCCGTCATCGCCTTCGCCCTGGGGCGCATCTCGGCGCACCGGAGTGCTCGCCGCCGACTGATCGGTCAGTCCTCCACGACCTGGGCCGAGGTCGAGTCCGGCACTGCCACCCCACGGCCGTCGCTGATCACCCCTCGCACGGTGGACGAACGGATCGGATCGGCGACCCGGGTGACCATCGACGCCGAAGTGCTGCGCGGCCGCCGGATGATGGCCATCCGGCTGTACCGGGAGGCGACTGGCGTTCCGCTGCAGGAGGCGGCCGAGGCGATCGACAGCTGGGAGATCACCGACGGACCCCGCGCCACTCCACCGCGGACGCGGGCGCCCAGCGAGCCGGATGCCCCGAGCAGTGCCCCGGCAGGCGAGGACTGGCCGAGCCTGCCGCCGTCGAACCGTCAGCCGGGCTCGCGCGGCTAGGCTGGGCCCCGTGGATCCCGCCTTCATCGCCGTGCTCATCGCCGTCATGGTCGTGTGCATGGCCTCCGCCGGCGTCTTCCGGAGCCGACATCTCCGGCAACAGCAGGGAGGCCGCCCGATGCTGCAGGCGCCGACCCGGATCGCCCAGGACCTGACGCCCCAGGCCCGGCAGGCGATCGCCGAGGAGATCGCGGCCGGCCGGAAGATCAACGCCATCAAGCTCTATCGCGAGGCGACCAGGGTTGGTCTCAAGGAGGCCAAGGACGCGGTCGAACTGTGGGAGAGCCAGGGCACCGCACTGCCGACCAGCGGCGTCATCGACAGCCCGGCGATCGAGGGCCAGAATCCGTACGGCCCCCTGCCCGGCGGATCCGCCGGCACCAGTGGGAACGGCGACGGGGGCAGCCAGGACCAGTGGCCCCAACTGCCCCCGACGAATCGTTCCTGATCAGGCCCCGGACGAGACCGGCTGCGCCGCGTCCTCGACGATCCGCAGACCGTCGCCGTCCGGATCGGCATCGAAGGTGACGGTGTCGCCGTCCCCGATCTCTCCGGCCAGCACCCGACGCGCCAGCATGTCCTCGATCGTCGTCTGCACCAGTCGCCGTAGCGGACGGGCACCGTAGACCGGGTCGAAGCCGGTGTTGCCGAGCCACTCCTGGGCTGCCGGCGTGATCTCGACACCGATGCGACGATCGGCCAGTCGCTCGTTGAGCCGGGCGATGTTGATCGTCACGATCTTGGCGAGCTGGCTGGCCTGCAGTGCGTCGAACAGCACGATCTCGTCCAGCCGGTTGAGGAACTCGGGCTTGAACGCGTTGCGGACCACGTTCATCACCGACTCACGCTTGATCTCCTCCGACAACTTCGCATCGGCGAGGAACTGCGAGCCCAGGTTCGAGGTGAGGATCAGGATCACGTTGCGGAAGTCGACCGTACGGCCCTGACCGTCGGTCAGCCGCCCGTCGTCGAGCACCTGCAGCAGGATGTCGAAGACCTCCGGGTGCGCCTTCTCGACCTCGTCGAGCAGCACCACCGAGTACGGGCGACGCCGTACGGCTTCGGTGAGCTGGCCACCCTCCTCGTAGCCGACGTAGCCGGGAGGGGCACCGACCAGACGTGCCACCGAGTGCTTCTCGGAGTACTCGCTCATGTCGATCCTGATCATGGCGCGCTCGTCGTCGAAGAGGAACTCGGCCAGCGACTTGGCCAGCTCGGTCTTGCCGACACCGGTCGGGCCGAGGAACAGGAACGATCCGGTTGGCCGGTTGGGGTCCGAGATCCCTGCCCTGGAACGACGTACGGCGTCGCTGACTGCCTTGACCGCGGTCTCCTGGCCGATCAGGCGCTCACCGAGCCGCTCCTCCATGTGCAGCAGCTTCTCGCTCTCGCCCTGCATCAGCCGACCGACCGGAATGCCGGTCCAGTTGGCGACCACCTCGGCGATGTCGTGGGAACCGACCTCCTCACGCACCATCGACTCGGTGCTCGACTCGACCTCGGCGGCGGCGGCCAGTTCCTCTTCCAGGGAAGGGATCTTGCCGTACAACAGCTCGGAGGCACGAGCCAGGTCACCGTCACGCTGGAAGCGTTCGGCCTCCGTACGAAGGCTGTCGATCTCCTTGCGCAGGTCACCCACCTTGTTGAGCCCGGACTTCTCGTCCTCCCACCGCTGTTCGAGGGCACGCAACTGCTCGTTGGCGTCGGCGAGCTCGGAGTTCAGCCGATGGAGTCGCTCCACGCTGGCAGCGTCCGACTCCTTCTCCAGGGCGAGCTGCTCCATCGTCATCCGGTCGACCTGACGGCGCAGCTGGTCGATCTCCTCCGGCGAGGAGTCGATCTCCATCCGCAGCCGTGAGGCGGCCTCGTCGACCAGGTCGATCGCCTTGTCGGGCAGCTGACGTGAGGTGATGTAGCGGTTGGACAGGGTGGCGGCAGCGACCAGGGCCGAGTCGGTGATCGCGACCTTGTGGTGGGCCTCGTAACGTTCCCGCAGGCCGCGCAGGATCGCGATCGTGTCCTCGACACTCGGTTCACCGACGAAGACCTGCTGGAACCGGCGCTCCAGCGCCGGGTCCTTCTCGATCCGCTCCCGGTACTCGTCCAGGGTGGTGGCGCCGATCATGCGCAGCTCACCGCGGGCCAGCATCGGCTTCAGCATGTTGCCGGCATCCATCGAGGAGTCACCGCTGGCGCCCGCACCCACGACAGTGTGCAACTCGTCGATGAAGGTGATGATCTGACCCTCGGCATCGCGGATCTCGGTGAGCACGGCCTTCAGCCGTTCCTCGAACTCACCGCGGAACTTCGCGCCGGCGAGCATCGCCGAGATGTCCAGCGAGACCAGGCGACGACCCTTGAGCGAGTCCGGCACGTCGCCGGCGACCAGGCGCTGGGCCAGACCTTCGACAACGGCGGTCTTGCCGACACCGGGCTCACCGATCAGCACCGGGTTGTTCTTGGTGCGTCGGGCCAACACCTGGATGACACGACGGATCTCGGCGTCCCGGCCGATGACCGGATCGAGCTTGCCCTCCCGCGCACGTTCGGTGAAGTCGACCCCGTACTGGTCGAGGGCCGAGCTGGTGGCCTCGGACTCAGGGCTGTTGACCCGCTTGGACCCGCGGAGTTCGTTGAACTGCTTGATCAGCGCGTCCGGGGTGACCCCGGCGTCCTTGAGGATCTTCGCGGCCGAGGAGTCGACGGAGGCGAGTGCGATCAGCAGGTGCTCGGTGGCGACATACTGATCACCGAGCTGTTCGGCCCGGTTCTCGGCGTCGGCGTGCACTCGCGCCAGCGCCCCGGACATCCCGGGCTGGGAGACCGAGGACCCCTTGGCGGAGGGAAGCTTGCGGATCGCGGTGACCGCAGCGGCATCCACCGCGACGGGATCGGCGCCGACGCCCTTGAGCAACGGGGCGACGGTGTTGTTGGGGATCTGCAGCAGAGCATGCAGCAGGTGCACGGGCTCAGCGTTCGGATTGCCGTTCGTCAGCGCCTCGCGCACAGCGGCCGAGACAGCGTCCCGGCTCATGGTCGTCAGCTTGTTTGCGTCCATCAGTCCTTCTGGTTGTCAGGTTTCATCTCGGGCTCAGCAGCGCGGTCTCATAGTTGAGTCCACTGCACTCAACTATGCCACAAGGCCCGGGGAACCACAACCCAAAGTTGACAGAACCTGACTCAAGACCTCGGGGTCCTACCTGCTATCAGATAGCATCCTGTCCGTGCCCGCCGTACACATCCGGGACGTTCCCGAGCCGACGCTGAACGCGCTCCGTGAGCGAGCGCGCCGCCACGGCCAGTCGATGCAACAAGAACTGCGTCAGATCCTCGACAAAGCCGCCGCAGAAGCTGAGCCACCGCGCAAACTTCCGCCCATCGCGTCACAGCTCGTCATGGCCAGGCCATCCACGAAGCGATCACCTGACCACACCTGGAGCCGCGAAGAGATCTACGGCGACGATGACCGCTGACGTTTCCGAGTCACGACCACCGACTCGCGTGTTGCTCGACACCAACACCTTGGTCGCGGTGAGCGACCCGAGCCGCACCAACCACTCCGCGGCCAACGCCGTGGTGAATCAGTGGCCAGCTCAGGGCACCACACTCCACACCACCACACAGGTCATCCGGGAGTACCTCGTCGTGGCGACCCGCCCCGACGAGGTCAGCGGCCTCGGTCTGTCGATGGACGAAGCGCTCTCCAATGTCGTCACGTTCCGTGCCCGGATCGAGGTGCTCGAGGAGTCGCGCTCGACGCTCGATCGGCTCGTGGAGTTGATCACCACAACGTCATGCCCAGGCAAGCAGATCCATGACGCCAACATCGTGGCAACGATGCTGACCCACGGCATCGGCTCCTTGGTGACCGACAACGTGAGGGACTTCGCGAGGTTCGGTGACCAGATCGAGGTGATCCCGCTCCGATGAGCAGTGCAGCCTCCCGAGCGCGAGCCACGTGCATCGTCATTGACCATGACCGGGTACTCCTCATGCACCGTCGCCGCGCCGGCGAGGAGTACTACGTCGTGCCCGGTGGCGGGATCGAGCCCGGGGAGACCGCAGAGCAAGCCTGTCTCCGTGAGCTCGCCGAGGAGACCTCCCTCTGCCCCACCAGGATTCGCCATGTCCTGACCGATGACCACGACGATCGCCGGATCCACTACTACGCCGCGACCGACGTACGAGGCGAACCGCGACTCGGCGGACCAGAACTGGCGCGCAACAGCCCGGCGAACCACTACGAGCTGCGCTGGGTTCCACTCGCCGACGTCGAGGCAGTTCCGCTCCGACCTGCTGGCGCCAGGATCGCCGTCATGAAGGCAGCGACGGATCTCACGAGCTGATCCAGACCCGCTCAGGCCTTCCGGCCGCCGCGAGTTCGCCTTGCCCATGGCGAGCAGATCGGCGATCCACCACTGCAGGACGTGGCGGGGGATGTAGGCGGACGCCAGTGCAGTCATCAGGTCGGCCTTTCAGGCAACGACAAACGGTCGACAATGACCGATCGCTGACGCCAGAGCCTGCCGGGTACAGTGGCGCATGACGTCGACGAACGCGGCACCCCGCGAGGGCTGCCGCGTTCGCCTGCGCCGAGGTGGGATCAGCGCATCCGCTCGATGGTTCGAGCAGCTCGGGCGATCGTCTCGAGGTGACGATCGAGTTGGTCGGGCGTGGTGAGCGCCCAGGTGGTCTGCAGGAAACCGAGGAGCCGTTCCGGAGCAACGTGCTCGGTGGCGTAGTCAACGGTGTAGTCGAAGTTGTCCCAGTTGTTCTTCCAGGAACTCCCGGTCGGCACCTGGTCGTAGCCATGGTCCTCCAGGTCGAGGTAGGCCAGGAAGTGGTCGCCGGTCAGCACTCGCGGCCGTGGAGCATCGCCGGAACGGAACCACTGCCCGTAGTACCAGTTGCTCTGCAGCACGTCCTTCGGCATCCGGGCGTAGTACTCGTGCGGATCGCTCCAGGCCGGGTCGGCCCATACCCAGGGTCGGGAGCCCAGCCCCCGTACGACGCCGAGCAGGTGCTCCAGGTCGGTCCACCAACGATTCCTCCGTCGTACCACCGAGAAGTCGTAGTGGGCCTGGGCGATGTCGGTCTCCTCATCCATGCCGAGATGGAAGAGAGCCGGGGAGTCGAACAGCTCGGCCACCTCCGTGATCAACTCGGTCGTCACCCGGTACCAGGTCGGGGTCGACAGCTGCCATCCGTACTCCCCCAGCCAGGTGTCGTGGGCGGCCGAGAAGTTCAACTTGGGTACGGGGGTGAGTCCCAGTTCGCGAAGACGGGCCAGCTCCTCCCGCAGTTCGCCGGTCGTCCAGGAGCCCGGCAGTGCCAGCTCCGGATGGCTGTCGTAGCGAACACCTTCGGCCAGATCCACCACCAGGTGGGTGAATCCCGCTGCTGCTGCCGCATCGACGGTACGGGTCCAGGTCACCCGGTCGCACAGCATCGTCGTGCAGCACCTCGCGGACATGCAGCGCCGGCGCTGATGGCAGCAGCCTCCTGGCGATTACAAACGCCAGCATGCGCGATTCACCACCTTCTGGCGATTACAAACGCCACCACATGCCTTGTGCAACGTTTCATTCCACTGTTCGCCTCGCCGCGGCGAGACCGACACACAGTCAGGAACCAACGATGATTCGTACCGACCCAGCGGCCGACCCCACCGAAGCGTCCCGGCCGGCTCGCTGGATCTCCGCACCCGGCGAGGATCCACAACACCCCTTGCTGCGGACGAGATTCACCGTGTCCGGGGAGGTGTCGCGTGCCACCTTGGTCGTCAGTGGTTTGGGGGTGTTCCACGCCCACCTCAACGGTGTCGAGGTCGCCGACACCGAGCTCGAACCCGGCCAGACCAACTTCTCGCGCACGGCCCTGCTGTGCTCGTACGACATCACGGCGCTCCTGCGTCCGGGGGCGAATGCACTCGGCATCGAACTCGGCCGTGGCTTCTACGCGATGAACCAGGAGAACGTCTGGAACTGGCACCGCCCGCCGTGGCGTGATTCGATGCGTGCGCTGGCCGAACTGCACCTCGAGTACGCCGACGGCCGTACCGAGATGATCGCGACTTCCTCGTCCTGGAAGGGATGCTGCGGTCCGATCACCCGCGACTCGATGTACGGCGGCGAGGACTACGACTGCCGCCTCGACCCTGGCTCATGGACCTCACCGGAGTTCGACGACACCGACTGGGATCAGTGCGTCGAGGTCGAGTTCCCGGACAGAGCGCCGGAGCTGCGGCCCCAGACCCATGAACCGGTCCGCATCGTCGAACGCCTCACCCCGACCTGGACCCGGCTCGATGAGCGGCGCTGGGTCGCCGACTTCGGATCCGTGCTGGCCGGGTTCACCTCCTACCGTTGGGAGGGCTCGGGCGAGATCGGGTTCAGCGCCGCCCATGGCGAGCGGCTCAACGACGACGGATCGGTCTTCCACGAGAGCGCCCATGTCACAGGCCCGTTCCAGGTCGACCATGTCCGCCTCGACTCCGAGCATCGGACTTTCCAGCCCCGCTTCAGCTACAAGGGGTTCCGCTACGTCCAGGTCGACGTCTCGAGCGACGCGGGTCGGGTAGGGAGCGAAGCGAGCGTGTCGAGACCATCGGGCCTCGAGCTGACCGGGTTGCGGATCACCAGCGACCTACCGCGACAGGCAAGCTTCTCCTGTTCCGACGACTACCTGACGCGGTTCCACGAGGTGATGGTGCGCACCCTGGACAACAACCTGGTGCACATCCCGACCGACACCCCCACGTACGAGAAGAACGGCTGGACCGGCGACGCCCAGACCGCAATCCCGGCCATCCTCACCAACTACGATGCCGAGCGGTTCCTGGCCAAGTGGCTCGACGACATCACCGAGTCACAGCTGCCCACTGGCCAGCTCCCGGTGATCGCCCCGAGTTCGGGCTGGGGCACGATCCTGGGCTGGATCGCCCCGGAGTGGACGACCGTGCATCCGTACCTGCTGGACGAACTGGTCACCGAGTACGGCCGAGTCGATCTGATCGAGCGCCATCTCGTACCTGTCCTGGCCACCGTTGACTGGCACCTCAACCTGGTTGACGCAGATGGCCTGGTCGGCAGCGCGCTCGGGGACTACCTCTCCCCCGGTGCCGACTCGCGGGCACCGGAGGACCGCCGCCTCACTGCCTCGCTGTTCCTCGCCCGCGGCCTGCAGTCCGCAGCCACCCTGTGTCGAAGGATCGGTCGCGACGACGAGGCCGACCGGCGGGACCGGCAGGCGGCGTCGCTGATCGATGCCGTGAACACGGTCTTCCTCACGCCACAGGGATATCGGACGAGCGAGACCGAGTACCGCCAGACCTCGAACGCCCTGGCTCTCGCCCTCGGGGTCGTGCCGCCCGACGCCGTACGACCAGTGGTCGATTCCTTGGTCGCCGACATCCGCGCCCGCGACACCCATCATCATGTCGGCCACATCGGAGCCCGCTACCTGATGCAGGCACTGAGCCGGCACGGTCACGCCGGCCTCGCGCTCGAGGTGCTGCGGCGTGACACCGACCCTGGGTGGAAATCCTGGCTCGACGCCGGAAACTCCACCTGGATGGAGATGTGGGCGCAGCCGCGATCGCGCTGCCACTACTTCATGGGAACCCCGGCCATCTGGTTGTACGAAGACCTGGCCGGTCTCCAGCGAGGTCCGGACGGGTGGCAGTCGTTCACCGTACGACCCCTGCTCGACACCGACATCACCCAGGTACGGTTCCACCGGGGCACCCGGTTCGGCACCATCGACATCGACTGGGACACCGTACGGGGATCCCTGCGGCTGACCGTCCCTACGGGCTGCACGGCGACCGTCGATCTACCCGCTGGCTCCAGCGAGGTGGCCGCGGGGAGTCACGAACTGCCACTCTGACCCGTACGACCATGTCGTAAGCGCTATTGCATGGTTGACCCGTCGTTCCTACTGTCGGTGGCGTGAGCGACTCCAGCGACCCAGCAGAGCGTACGGGTGAGGTGCAGTCGGTCGCTCGCGCCCTGAAGCTACTCGAACTGGTCGCGCAGGCCGGTGAGATCGGGGTCACCGAGTTGGCCCGCGAAGCAGGGTTGATCGTCTCGACCACGCACAGTCTCGTCCGCACACTGGCACGCCACCACTACCTGGTCGGCACCGCTGGCCGCTATCGCATCGGTCCTGCCGCAAGTTCCCTTGCCGGCGGCTGGGACTCCGCCGCTGCGCTGACCAGTCGAGCGGGACCGGTGCTCGATGCGCTGGCCGAACGGACCGACTTCGCGACCACGGGCACCGTCCTGGTCGGTCGCGAGGCACGGATCATCGGCTACGCGGCGGCACCGGGCCCCATCACAGCCACCGCCAGCGATCTTCGGTGGCGAACACCACTCGGCCTCGCCACTGGTCGGGTGCTGGTGGCCCTGTGCTGTGAGGACGAGTGGACCGAGATGATCCAGCGCGAGGCACAGGTGGAACCCCGCTGGTCGCAGCGTCGCTGGCTCAACGAGCTCCGGACGATCCAGCGCAACGGCGTCGCACTGAAAGGTGGCCAGGATCGTCGCGGCGTGGCAGGGCTCGCGGTCCCTGTGTGGGCCCATGGCGGCACGGTCGTTGCGTCCATCGGGTGCTGGGCACCGAACTTTCTGTTGGATGACCTGATCGGACCCGCAACCCTCGGTGCCCTTTGGGACGCCAGTCGCGACCTCTCGGCAGAACTCGGCTGCCATGAGATTCCACTCACGCCTGACCCGGCACTTCTCAGCAACCACGCCAACGCAGCAGGACGGTCCGACCGTCCACCAAGGAGTAGATGACCATGACCGACGTCGCCACCCACAAGGGCAACGACCTGATGACCGACGAACACGTCCGGCAGTACTGGGAGGACGGCTACACCATCGTCCGCAACGTGTTCACCGAAGCCGAGATCGAACAGATGCGGACCGCCTGTGACCGCTGGAAGTTCACCGGCAACCTCCTCGGCCGCACCTGGCGCAAACAGAACACCGTCATCTGGGTCGACGAGGACCGCGACACCGGCACCACTGTCCGCGGCATGCAATGGCCGTCCTACCACGATGCCGTGATGGACAAGTTCCGTACCGACCCGAGGATGTTGCAACTCATCGAGCCCCTGATCGGTGACTCGGTGAAGCAGATCATCAACCAGGTCCACTGGAAACGGCCCGGCTCGCGCACCACCTGGCCCCTGCACCGCGATGTCCGCAGCCGCCAGCCCAGCAGCGCCTTCATCGACCTGTTCGAGTCGTGGGTCCAGACCGGGATCGCCATCGACCCTCACACCACCGCCAACGGCGCCATGTCCGTCGTTCCCGGCAGCCATCTCGACGTCGAACACGACCCCGACGACAAGTCGGTCTGGAACGCGCCCGAGTACGGAGCCGACCCCCGCATCCACCCGTTCGAACTCGAACCCGGTGACGTCGGCCTGTGGAGCGCCTACACCGTGCACGGAGGCGGGTTCAACACCACCAAGCACCACGACCGCCGGCTCTACATCAACGGCTTCGTCAAGGCCGACAAGTGCACCCGCGGCGAATGGGCCTGGGACCAGGGCCGTACCTGCGGACTGTACGGCGAACCGGCCCTGGTCCAGTTCGACGAGGTCGACGAGATCCGCAACGCCTTCTACGCCTCGGAACTCAACCGCAAGGAAGTCATCCGCGACTGACACAGGTGTCGGCCGTCACGACCGCCGACACCACGCCCAACAGCCCTTACGACAATCTCGTAAGGGCTGTTGCACTGTCACACCACAGCTCCTAACGTCGGCAGGCACCACCGGTGCCGACCCGATCCACCTTCTGGATCCGTCCCCGGCAAGCAAGTCGGAGCACGAGCAAAGGAGCTGCCCACATGCCGAAGAACGCCACCACACAGCGATCTGTCACCGCCACGTTGTCCCGCCGCACCCTCCTGGGAGGCGGAGTCGCCACGGCTGCGGCCGCCACGGGGCTGATGTCGGGATGCAACACCTCGTCGCCGAACCAGACCGTTCCGGTCTCCCAGCGAGTGCCGCTGCCGACCCACGTACCGTTCACCGGCGCCCTGCCTGACCTGCCGGGCGAGCACGGTTCCGCCGATGCCTTCCTGAACTACCCGGCCGATCCGCCGGCCTCGGTGACCGAGGTGCCCGGTGACGGACAGCCGGTGACCGCGATGTGCGCGACCTACATGGCCGCCCGACCGCCAGCGCCGGGCAACAAGGCCTGGCAGAACCTGAACGACAAACTGGGTAGTGAGTTCCAGTTGGACCAGGTGCCCGCCGCGGACTACGTGGCGAAGTTCTCCACCGTCGTGGCCGGCGGCACGCTCCCCACGATGATGGAGATCGCCAAGGTCGGACGGCTTCCCGAACTGACGAAGGCGAAGTTCATCGACCTCACCGATCACCTCTCCGGTGACGCCATCAAGAACTATCCAAACCTGGCCACCCTGCCGCCGGAGTGCTGGCAGGCGGGGGTGTACAACAATGCGATCTACGGCATCCCCACGCACCGTGGGATGTGGCAGTCCTCCATCCTGATGGCCCGCAAGGAACTGGTCGAGGCCAAGGGCATCGACCTGGGGCAGATCAGCAACTTCGACGACTTCTTCAACGTCTGCACCGAACTCACCGATCGTCGCAACTCGGTGATCGCACTCACCAGCATGCCGACCGAATATCTCGCCAGCATGTTGGCCATCCCGAACGGCTGGCGTCTGGAGGCCGGCAAGCTCGTCAGCGCCTATGAGGTCCCCGAACAGGAGGAACTGCTGAACGCCGGGCAGAGGCTGTGGCAGGCCGAGCTGGTCCGGCCCGATGCGTTTGCCCAGTCAGGGTTCCAGCCCGAACAGATCATGCACTCCGGACAGGCCGTCATGTTCAACGGCAACTACCCGGCCTGGATCCAGTACGAGCGCGAGTACGAGGGCACTGAACCATTCACCGTGCAGGGGCTCCCACTTCCGGGGTTCCATGGTGGTCAGGGCACGTTCCGCCTGGGCAACCCTGCGTTCTCCGTCGCCGGTATCTCGAAGGGCAACGAGGATCGGGTCGAGACCATCCTGAAGGTCTGGAACTACCTGGCTGCGCCATTCGGCAGCGCCGAGCACCTGACCGTCCAGTACGGAGTGCAGGGTGTCGACTACACCCTGAACGGCACCGACATGGTGCAGACGCCCGCCGGGGTCAAGAACGTGTTGAGCCTGGTGTCCCTGGTCTGCCCACCTCGGGTCGGCTACTACCCCAACGACCCCGGGGTGATCAAGGCGTGGCATGCCCACATGAAGCAGATGGCGGTCACCAACCCCACCGCCAATCCGGCGTTGTACCGCTACTCCGAGACCGAGTCATCCAAGGGAACGGCCCTCACCCGCCAGATCTCCAGCACCTACAACGACATCCTCCAGGCGCGTCGGCCGGTCAGCGACTGGGCCGGGGCCGTGGCCGAGTGGCGATCCGGTGGCGGTGACCAGATCCGCGGGGAGCTCGAGGAGGCCCTTGCTGGGGAGTGAGGCACGGATGCGGTGTGTTCAGACGGCCGATGCCCTCAGGTGACTCAGCACAGGGCTCACGGGCCGGCCGGTCACCAGCCCGTTGTCGGCGACGAAGCCCTCCTCCCGGTTCCGCAGCTGCTCGACAAGGGCACTGCGGAAGCCGGCCAGCACGTCGTCATGGGTGCCCGCTCGGACCAGGTCGTGGCACTCGTGCGGATCGTCAGCCAGGTCGAACAGATGCTCCACGCCGCTGCCGCTGAACCAGACGTACTTGTGACGGGAGTCGGTGAGCCACTGGAGCGACTGCCCGAAGAGGGTGTGTTCACCGTGCAGCAGTTCTCGCCACGGTGTGCCGCTCACGTCACCACTGAGCAGGCGGCGTGCCGACACACCGTCCACGGTCGGCGGGATCGGCACCCCGGCCAGCTCGAGCAAGGTCGGCATCAGGTCCCCGAGCTCGATCAGGTCGTCGCGAACCACACCCTTCTCGATGCCTGGACCGGCCATCAGCAAGGGGATCCGGGCAGATCCTTCCAGGTGCATGGACTTGCGGTGGCAGCCGTGGTCGCCCAGCAGTTCGCCGTGGTCGGAGGTGAAGCACACAATGGTGTCCTTGCCGACCCCGTGCTGATCGAGCGCCTCGAGCACTCGGTTGACCTGCTGGTCGATGTGGGTCATGTGCCCGTAGTAGCCCGCTTTCGCACGCTGCAACACATCCGAGGGCAGCGGACCGGCGACCTGGGCCGTCGGATCGGCCGGCTGCGCGAACTCGGCCAGGTCGTCTACCCAGTCCCCGAAGACCGGGTCGGGCATGACGGTGTCGCGGTACTGGTCGAACGCCCATCCGGCAGGATCGAAGGGCGGATGGGGAGCATTGATCGACACATGGAGCAGGAAGGGCTTGCGAGGGTCCCGGCGCCGCAGGAAATCGATGGCCTGACTGGCCACCCAGTTGGTCGGATGGGTGTGTTCCGGCTTGTCCCACGGACGGGCGACGTACGAGTTCGAGTCCAGCCCGGTGTCGTAGAAGGTGGCGTCGCGGCCGAGTTCTCGGCGCAGCCACGGCAGGTAGTCGTCGACGTAGTCAGGATCCATGCCACGTTGCCGTGCCGAACGAATGATGCCACCGGGCGAGTGGAGCACGACGTTCTGGAAGCCGAGTTGGGTCCGCTCGGGGAAGAAGTGCATCTTGCCGACCGCCTGGGTCTGGTAGCCGGCTGCGGTGAACTCGCCGGCCAAGGTCACCGGATAGTCCCACGGCACGTGATCGGCGTAGCCGACCCGCCCGTGCCGGAACGGCCGCTGGCCGGTCATCAGCGAGGCACGCGCCGCCACACAACTGGGCGTCGCGGTGTAGGCGCGCGAGAACCGCACTCCTCGGGTGGCCAACCGATCCAGGAACGGCGTACGGACCACCGGGTGTCCTTCCACGCCGAGGCAGTCACCCCGCCACTGGTCCACCATGATCAGGACGACGTTCGGACGTGCAGCGGTGCCCATCACAGCTCCCTCGTTGACTCGTCAACGACTTGGGAAGGACGTTGACCCGTCAACGACCTTAGGAAGGATCCGACCGGCCAGGCAAGAGGTCTGTCGACATCGTCGCAAGGTGGCCGCGATGCGCTACGCCGGAGCGGGTTCGCGGCGCGCGTGACGCAGGGAGCCGGTACCGTCTCCGATGTCGGTGCGGTGGATGTCGAGAATCGGCCGGCGGCTCCGTCTGGAGGGTGTGAGGGCCAACCGGGCCCTCGGACGCAAGGAGGAACATCATGGCCAAGTACCTGCTGCTCAAGCACTACCGCGGTTCCATGCCGAGCCCGGTCCCGGGTTGCGACGCTCCGATGTCGGAGTGGACTCCCGAAGAGATCGACGCGCACATTGGGTTCATGAATGACTTCGCCGCGAAGCTCACCGAACGCGGCGAGTTCGTCGACGGGCAGGCGCTCGCCCCTGAGGGCGCCTGGGTCCGGTACGACGGCGAGGGTCGCCCGCCAGTCACCGACGGCCCGTTCGCCGAGACCAAGGACCTGATCGCCGGCTGGATGATCATCGACGTCAGCTCCCAGGAGCGCGCCTACGAGGCGGCTGCCGAGCTCTCGTCGGCTCCCGGCCAGGGCGGACGCCCGATCCACGAGTGGATCGAGGTGCGTCCCTTCCTCGAGCACCCACCCACGGTGACCGAGTGACTCATCTCGACAGGCTCGATGGGCGGGACCGGAACGGCAGCGACGTCGAGCGGGAGCGGACGGAGGGCGGCCCTGAGCGGAAGCGGACAGACGGCGGCCCTGAGCGGAAGCGGACGGGCGGCGGCGCTGAGCGGGGTGGCCCGGACTGGCGGGTCCTCGGCCCCAGTGTGCTCGGAGTCCTCGTCCGCCGCGGCGCCCCGTTCGCGGCGGCCGAGGACGCCGTGCAGGAGGCGATGCTCGAAGCCGTACGGCACTGGCAGGACCGGGTGCCCGACGACCCCCGGGCGTGGCTGATCACCACGGCGCGCCGCAAGCTGGTGGACGAGCAGCGCGCCGAGATCGCACGGCGCCGCCGCGAGCTGCGAGACCATGCGGAGCCGGAGTCGGGCCCGACGGAAGAAGCCGATGACACCCTGCAGCTGCTCTTCCTGTGCTGTCATCCCGCGCTGTCGGACACCTCCGCGGTGGCCCTCACCCTGCGGGCCGTGGGCGGACTGACCACGCGGCAGATCGCCGAGGCGTACCTGGTGCCGGAGGCGACGATGGCACAGCGGATCAGTCGGGCGAAGAAGTCCCTTGCTGGCAAGGGATTCCAGGCACAGGGCGATCTCGGCCGAGTGCTGACGGTGCTCTATCTGGTGTTCAACGAGGGGCACTCCGGCGAGGTCGACCTCGCAGGTGAGGCCATCCGGCTGACCCGTCAGCTGGTCGCTGCCGCACGGTCACCCGAATCCGCCGGCCTGCTGGCACTGATGTTGCTGCACCATGCCCGCCGACCCGCTCGGTGGACATCCCACGGCGATCTGGTGCCCCTGGACGAGCAGGATCGGCGCCGTTGGGACACCGGATTGATCGCCGAGGGTGTCGAGATCATCCAGCAGGCCCTGGCCCAGGACCGACTCGGCCCGTACCAGTGCCAGGCGGCGATCGCGGCCCTGCACGCCGACGCACCGACCTCAGCCGAGACCGACTGGCCGCAGATCCTCAGCTGGTACGACGAACTGCTCACCCTCACCAACTCGCCGGTGGTCGCCCTCAATCGGGCGGTCGCCGTCGGCGAGGTCGACGGTCCCCTGGCCGGTCTGCGGGCGGCCGAAGCCGTACCGCGGTCGATCCCGCGCCGTACCGCTGTCCTGGCGCACCTGCACGAACGTGCCAGCAGTCTGACGAGGGCCCGAGAGCTGTACCTCGAAGCCGCCGCGGCGGCCACCAATCTGGCCGAGCAGAGACACCTCACCAAGCAGGCGGCCCGACTCCACGACCAGACCCGTCCCCGGGAGACGTCGTGACCTTCCGTACCACGACCGTGTTCGCGCCCGGCCAGTTCGGCCATCACACCTATCGGATCCCTGCCCTGGTGGCCACTCCGCACGGTCTGGTGGCCTTCGTCGAGGGTCGCCGGGACGGCGCAGGGGACGTCGGTGAGATCGAGTTGCTCGCCCGTCGCTCCCCCGATGGCGGACTCACCTGGACCGACCCCGTCCCGGTCGCCAGTCGCCCCGGGTTCACCTGCGGCAACCCGGCACCGGTCCTGGTCGACGAGGACACGATCGTCATGCTGAGCTGCACCAACGGGGCGACGGCCGACGAGCGGGCCATCCGGGACGGGTTGGTCGCCGCAGAACTCACGCGTCGGGTCCACCTCCAACGAATCAGTCTGCCTGACCTCGAGGCAACCTCGCCGCAGGACATCACTGCCACGGTCAAGAGCTCCGACTGGGGCTGGTACGCGACCGGCCCCGGCCACGCCATCAGGTTGCGACACGGCCCGTACGCCGGACGTCTGGTCGTGCCTGCCGATCACTCCGTCATTGGCGCACCAGCCTCACTGTCACCGTACGGAAGCCATTTGCTGCTCAGCGACGACAACGGCGAGACCTGGCGGATCGGCGCCGTCACCTCCGGGATCGCGGACTGTGCCGGACCGAACGAGTGCTGTGCGGCCGAGCTCGCCGACGGCGAGATCGTGGTGACGGTTCGCAATGAGGCAAGGGATCCCGACCAGGTGCCGCGCGCACTGTTCAGATCCGGCGACGGTGGCGGGTCCGGCGTTCTCGAGGCGCAGCCAGAGCTCTCGATGCCCGTCGTCCAGGCATCGCTCATCAGCGCCGCGCTGCCGGGCGGTGAGGAGGTCCTGGTGATGTGTGCACCGTCGGCTCCGGATCGTCGTGCCCGGCTGGGCCTGCGCAGTTCGCGCGACGGCGGTCGGACCTGGACCGATCCCCTTCTGGTCGATCCCGGCCCTTCGGGCTACTCCGACCTCGCCGCCACCGCCGACGGACAGCTGCACCTGGTGTGGGAGAGCGGCGAGAAGTCCCCGTACGAACGGATTCGGCACGCCGTGTGCCGGATCACCGACGTGGTCGCATGCTGAGCCGGTGGCTGCCGCTCAGGCAGGAGGCAGCGCCCGGGGTACCTGTCGCACCATGTGTCGGCCGAGGTGGACCCCACCAGCCTGATCAGCGGTGAAGGTCCGCTGGCCCGGCTGGGAACGGGCGACGACGAGCTGCTGGCTGAGTTCGGACACCTGGCGGCGCAGATGCTCCAGCTCGTCCTCCATCGCCAGGATCCGACGAATGCCTTCCAGGTTGATGCCTTCAGCCTGGCTGAGGTGCTGCACCAGTCGCAGCCGCTGCACGTCACGTGGCGAGTAGCGACGACCCCGGCCGCGGGTGCGCCGTGCCGTCACCAGACCGAGCCGGTCATAGGTGCGCAACGTCTGCGGGTGCATTCCCGCCAGTTGTGCGGCGACCGAGATCACGAAGACGGCGGCGTCCGGGTCCATCCGTTCCGGAAGACCCGGCTCGCCGGTCCGTGCCGCGCTGCGTCGAGGAGCCATCGTGACTGCTCACACCACCTGTTCGAGCAGGGCAGCCCGCGGATTCGGCTCACCGGCGGCTGCCGCGTAGGCGGCGAGGGCTTCCTGGGCAGCAGAGTCGACCTGCTTCGGAACGCTGATCTCGACCGTGACCAGCAGGTCGCCGTGGCTTCCGTCGCTGCGGCGGACACCACGCCCGCGGACCCGCAGGACGCGGCCGTTCGGGGTGCCCGGCGCGATCTTGACCCGCACCACGCTGCCGTTGAGGGTGGGGACGTCAACCTCCGCACCCAGGACGGCCTCGGGGTAGGTGATCGGGACGGTGACCAGCAGGTTGTTGTCCTTGCGGCCGAACACCGGATGTGTGGTGACGTGCACGATCACGTAGAGATCGCCGGCGGCACCGCCGTTCTCCCCGGGGCCTCCCTTGCCCCGCAAGCGGATCCGGGCACCATCGCTGACGCCGGCCGGAATCCGTACGTTGATCTGCTTGGTCGACCGGCCGTGACCGGTGCCGTCACAGACCGGGCACGGATCCTCGACGATCATGCCGCGGCCGCGGCACTGGTGACAGGGCTCGGTGACAGCGAAGACTCCACCACTGGTGGAGGTCTCCATGCCACTGCCCTCGCAGTTCGGGCACACCACCGGCATGCTGCCAGCACGGGCGCCCGTGCCGTGGCACGCTTCACACGCCGTGTCCGACACCAGCTGCAGAGGTACGGTGACCCCCTCGACGGCGTCCGAGAACGAGATCGTCGCCTCACCTTCGATGTCGGCGCCACGCCGTGGACCCCGCTGCGTGCCTCGGCGCCCCTGGGCGAACAGGCCCCCGAACAGGTCGCCGACACCGCCGGCACCGCCGGCGTTGCGGAACAGGTCGTCCATCGACGGACCGGCCTGCCCGGCCCCCGGAGCTCCGCCGCGAGGGAAGCGGAAGCCGCTGCCGAAGAAGCTGCGTTCCTCGTCGTACTTCTTGCGCTTGGCAGGATCGCCCAGCACGTCGTTGGCCTCGGAAACCTCCTTGAAGCGCTTCTCCGCCTCCGGGTTGCCGGGGTTCTGGTCCGGGTGGTTCTCCCGGGCCAACTTGCGATAGGCCTTCTTGATCTCGTCGGCAGAGGCGTCCTTGGAGACGCCCAGCACCTTGTAGTAGTCCTTCTCCAGCCAGTCCTTGGTGCTCATCGGCGCCTCCCTCCCTGCATTCTTCCCAAGCGTTCAACTGTCCATGCGCCATACCCACCGCAGCCGGGGCCGTCGATGACGGCCCCGGCCACCGTGACGTCATTCGGTGCCGGCATCCGCACCATTGTCGACATCGTCGGTGTCGTCAGTCGTACCGTCCGCGGTCGGCACCGGAGCGGCACCGACGGCCACCCGGGCCGGACGCAGGACACGATCACCCATCCGATAGCCGACCTGGAACACCTGGGCGCAGACCGGATGGCCGTCCCCGGCATCCGGCAGCTGCATGAGCGCCTCATGGATCCGCGGGTCGAACTCGTCGCCGGCCACGCCGTACGACTCCAGTCCGTGACTCGTGGCGAACTTCTCGACAGCCTCACCGACCGCCTTGAAACCGCCGACGAGTTCCTCGTGCTCCCGGGCCGAGGCGATGTTGTCGAGCACCGGCAACAGCTCGTTCAGCAATGTGCCGATCGTGGTCGTCCGTGCGGTCTCCCGATCGCGGTCAACCCGGCGCTTGTAGTTGACGTACTCGGCCTGGAGACGCTGCAGGTCGTCGGTCCGCTCCGCGACCTGACGGGTCAGGTCATCGATCCGGGCGTCACGCTCGTCCGTGACCTCGCCCTCGGAGGCCGACTCGGCGGCCTCCGGGGCGCTGGGCGCGGCGTCCGACGGATCTGACGTCGTCGCCTGGTCACGGACCTGGTAGGTCTCCGGGTCGATCCGGCGACGGTCCCGAATGGTCGGTGCCGGCCGCTCCTGCTCGGACTGTTCTCGATCGAGACGCGAAGCGTCGGGACCGTCAGTCACTTCTGATCACCCTCCGACTTGGGCTCGTCGACGATCTCGGCGTCCACCACGTCGTCGTCACTGCTGGAGCCGTTGTCCGCGCCACCCTCAGCACCGTCGCCGGCCGGAGCACCGGCGGGCGTCTCGGCCTGGGCCTGGGCGTACATCGCCTGTCCGAGCGCTGCAGCGGCCTGGTTGAGCTTGTCGACGCCGGCCTTCACGGCCTCGTCGTCCTCACCCTTCAGGGCCTCCTTCAGCTCGTCCAGGGCCGCGGTCACGGGAGCCTTCACCTCGTCGGTGATCTTGTCCTCGTTCTCGCTGAGCAGCTTCTCGGTACGGAACACCAGCCCGTCGGCCTCGTTGCGGAGTTCGACGGCCTCGCGGCGCTTCTTGTCCTCCTCGGCGTGGGCCTCGGCGTCCTTCATCATCTTGTCGATCTCGTCCTTGCCCAGCGCGGAACCGCCGGTGACGGTCATCGACTGCTCCTTGCCGGTCGCCATGTCCTTCGCATGGACATGGACGATGCCGTTGGCGTCGATGTCGAAGGCGACCTCGACCTGCGGGATGCCCCGCGGGGCCGGCGGCAGGCCGGTCAGCTCGAAGTTGCCGAGCGACTTGTTGTCGCGGGCGAAGTCACGCTCGCCCTGGTAGACCTGGATCATCACCGAGGGCTGGTTGTCCTCAGCGGTGGTGAAGATCTCGGAGCGGCGGGTCGGGATCGTGGTGTTGCGCTCGATGATCTTGGTCATCACGCCACCCTTGGTCTCGATGCCGAGGCTCAGCGGGGTGACGTCGAGCAGCAGCACGTCCTTGACCTCGCCCTTGAGCACGCCGGCCTGCAGGCTGGCGCCGAGGGCGACGACCTCGTCGGGGTTCACACCCTTGTTGGGCTCCTTGCCGCCGGTCAGCTCCTTCACCAGGTCGGTGACGGCCGGCATGCGGGTCGAACCACCCACCAGGATGACGTGGTCGATGCTGCCCACCGAGATCCCGGCGTCCGAGATCACCGCGTTGAACGGCGAGCGGCAGCGATCGAGCAGGTCGGAGGTCATCCGCTGGAACTCCGCGCGGGTGAGCTTCTCCTCCAGGTGCAGCGGGCCGGACTCACCGAGAGTGATGTAGGGCAGGTTGATCGTGCTCTCGCTGGCGCTCGACAGCTCGATCTTGGCCTTCTCCGCAGCCTCCTGCAGGCGCTGCCGGGCGATCTTGTCCTGGCTCAGGTCGACGCCGTTCTTGTTCTTGAACTGGGTCACCAGCCAGTCGACGATCCGGGCGTCCCAGTCGTCACCGCCGAGGCGGTTGTCACCCTTGGTGGCCTTCACCTCGAAGACACCGTCGCCGATCTCCAGCAGGGAGACGTCGAAGGTACCGCCGCCGAGGTCGAAGACCAGAATGGTCTGCTCGGTGTCAGCCTTGTCCAGACCGTAGGCGAGCGCGGCCGCGGTGGGCTCGTTGATGATCCGGTCGACCTTCAGGCCCGCGATCTCGCCGGCCTCCTTGGTCGCCTGACGCTCGGCGTCGGAGAAGTAGGCCGGGACGGTGATCACCGCATTGGTGACCTCCTCACCGAGGTAGGCCTCCGCGTCGCGCTTCAGCTTCTGCAGCACGAAGGCACTGATCTGCTGCGGACGGTAGTCCTTGCCGTCGATCTCCACCTTCCAGTCGGTGCCCATGTGGCGCTTCACCGAACGGATGGTGCGATCGACGTTGGTGACCGCCTGACGCTTGGCCACCTCGCCGACCAGGATCTCGCCGCCCTTGGCGAAGGCGACCACCGACGGCGTCGTCCGGGCGCCCTCGGCGTTGGGGATGACGGTGGGCTCGCCACCTTCGAGTACTGCCACGACCGAGTTGGTCGTACCGAGGTCGATTCCGACTGCACGGGCCATCTGTGTGTTCCTCCATCATCGCGCGGCGCATCCTGCACCGCAGTTGCTGCTTCGTTGTCGTCTTGAGTGACTACTGCTCAAGGACAACCCTGAGCGAGCCACGCTCAACTATGCCACGTCGGAACCAGGTACGCAAGAGTTGAGTCGCCATGACTCAACTTCGCTCGAATTCTGTCCTCCGATCCCGCATCGTGGTGGCGAGCAGGTACACCGCACAGCTCGGGAAGTGCAGCAGACCGCCGGGGGACGCCAGGGCGGCGGCTCGCTCGCGATACTCGTGCTCGATCGCCGCACGGACGTCCGTGGGCTGGGCGAGGAAGGTGCGGCCGACCGTGGCGACACCGCCGCTGATTCCTGCCCAGAGCGCAGCGACCGAGACCTCCCATTCCCAAGTCAGGTCGGTGGCGACGAGCGGCTCCAGCCCAACACCGCGCGCCAGATCGGCCACACCGTCGGCCGACCGCTCGAAGTCGAGGCTCGAGTCCAGGCGGTGCGCCGGGAGCGGGACCGCGCCGGCCGCGGTGAACGCCGCCTGGGTCAGTGCCGACCATGCCGCGCCACCGTTCGGCCAGATGGTGACGGCGAGACGTCCTTCCGGCCGTACGAGGCGCCCCAGCTCGGCCATCGCCGCTCGCGGGTCCGGCACATGGTTCACCACGAAGTTGGCCGCGACCCCGTCGTACCCGGCATCGGGCAGTGGCAGGTTCGGCAGTGCGGCCTGCACGGCCTGGACACCGACGCTCGCGGTGAGCGCGACCATGTCCGGATCAGCATCCACCGCGGTGACCGTACGGCCACGTGCGCGGGCCCGCCGGGCGAGTTCACCGGTCCCGGAGCCAACGTCCAGCAGGCTCGGCCCTGGCAGGTCGTCGAGGATCCGATCCATGGTCCCGGCGCACAGCGATGCGAAGGAAACCCGGTACGCCTCGGTCACTCCGCTCCAGTTGCCCACACCCAGCATCGAACCAGACGACACCAGCTCGGCGTCGCCGGTCAGGCAGACTGGTCCCACCATGAGCCTCGCCGACCGACTGCCCTCTGATCCGACGCCGGACCATCTGTACGAGGGCTTCACGGCCTGGGCGGCCGAGCACGGCACCACCCTCTACCCCCACCAGGACGAGGCGCTGATCGAGATCGTCGGCGGCGCCAACGTCGTGGTGGCCACGCCGACCGGGTCGGGCAAGTCGCTGATCGCCCTGGCCGCGCACTACGCCGCCCTGGCCGATGACCGGGTCAGCTTCTACACCGCCCCCATCAAGGCGTTGGTGAGCGAGAAGTTCTTCGCCCTGTGCGAGGTGTTCGGCGCCGACAACGTCGGCATGGTCACCGGCGACGCCTCGGTGAACGCCGACGCGCCGATCATCTGCTGCACTGCCGAGATCCTGGCCAACATCGCGCTGCGAGAGGGCGCCGGGGCCGACGTCGGCATGGTGATCATGGACGAGTTCCACTTCTACTCCGAACCTGACCGCGGCTGGGCCTGGCAGGTGCCGCTGCTGGAACTCCCCCAGGCCCAGTTCGTGCTGATGTCGGCCACCCTGGGTGACATCGACTTCATCGTCGACGACCTCAGTCGACGCACCGGACGCGAGACTGCGCTGGTCACCGGTGCCGAGCGCCCGGTGCCGCTGGAGTTCAGCTGGGCGATCACACCCTTGCACGACACCCTCACCGAGCTGGTCGCCGCCGAACGGGCTCCGGTGTACGTGGTCCACTTCACCCAGGCGGCTGCCGTCGAGTCGGCCCAGGCGGCGATCGGCCTGGCCGTGACCTCTCGCACAGAACGGGACAAGATCTCCGAGCGCCTCGGCGACTTCCGTTTCTCCTCGGGCTTCGGGCGGATCCTGTCCCGGCTGGTGCGTCAGGGCATCGGCGTGCACTACGCCGGCATGTTGCCCCGCTACCGGCGCCTGGTCGAACAGCTGGCGCAGGACGGACTGCTCAAGATCATCTGCGGGACCGACACCCTCGGCGTCGGCATCAACGTCCCCATCCGCACCGTGGTGCTCACCTCGCTCGCCAAGTTCGACGGCTCGAAGTTCCGGATGCTGCGCTCCCGGGAGTTCCACCAGATCGTCGGGCGGGCCGGCCGCGCCGGGTACGACACCCGCGGCTGGGTCGTGGTGCAGGCACCGGAGCACGTGATCGAGAACGCCCGCGCGGTGGCCAAGGCCGAGGCCGCGGCAGCCAAGGGCGGGAAGAAGAAGACCCCGGTACGGAAGAAGGCTCCTGAAGGTCAGGTCAGCTGGACCGAGGAGACCTTCACCAAGCTGCGTGACGCCGAGCCCGAGCCGCTGCAACCCCGCCTTCGGGTCAGCCATGCCATGCTGCTGAACGTCCTGGCGCGCAAGGGGAATCCGGTCGCTGCCATGGAACGCCTGCTGGCCGACAACCACCAGGACGAGGAGACCAGACGGCGACTCCGGCGCCGCGCGGTCACCCTGGCCCGGGAGTTGATCAGCTCGGGCACCGTACGACGACTCGACGCCGCCCGCGACGACGGCCGCCGCTACGAGCTCACCGTGGAGGTGCAGCGCGACTTCGCCCTCAACCAGCCACTGGCTCCGTTCGCCCTTGCGGTGTTGGAGAGTTTCGAGCCCGGAGCAGCGGTACCGGACTACGCGCTGGACGTGGTCTCGGTGGTGGAGGCCATCCTGGAGAACCCGCGCCAGGTGCTGCTCGCCCAGCAACGTGCCGCTCGGGACGAGGCCATCGCGGCGATGAAGGCGGACGGGATCCCGTACGAGGAGCGGATCGAGCTGGTCGAGGAGGTGACCTGGCCGAAGCCGCTGGCGGACCTGCTCGAACACACCCTCGCGGTGTACCGGCAGAGTCATCCCTGGATCGATCCCGAACAGCTCGCCCCGAAGTCGATCGTGCGCGAGATGTACGAGCAGGGCATGGGATTCGTCGAGTTCGTCAGTCGGTACGGGTTGAGCCGCAGCGAGGGCGTGCTGCTGCGGTACCTGAGCGATGCCTATCGCACACTGCGCCACACCATCCCCGAACCGCTGGTCACCGAGGAGCTCTCCGCCATCGTCGACTGGCTGGGCGAGCTCGTCCGGCAGACCGATTCCAGCCTCGTCCAGGAGTGGGAGGAACTGGTCAACCCCACCGACGAGACCACCCAGGCCGCCGCCGAGGCCGAGTCCGGGCCGCCGCCGATCACCGCCAACCGCCGCGTGTTCACGGCCATGCTGCGCAACGCGATGTTCCGTCGGGTCGAGCTGGCGGCCCGGGACGACCCGGATGCCCTTGCCACGTTGGAGGCTCGGGCTGCCGGACTGAGCGATCCGCCCGTCGCCGTGGTGATGGACGGCGACCGGTGGGACGCAGCACTGGCCGACTACTACGAGGAGCACGACGACATCGGTATCGATGCCTCAGCCCGGTCGCCGAAGATGCTGCAGGTCACGGAAGGCCCGGAGCTGTGGCAGCTGCGCCAGATCATCGCTGATCCTGCCGGTGACCATGACTGGGCCATCGAGGCCGAGGTCGACATCGCTGCCAGCAATGCCGTGGGAGCAGCCGTGGTGCGGGCCACCGCGCTGCGTCGACTCGACGGGACGTGATCAGGACTGCCCGTCGCTGTCGTCGGAGTTCGGCGTCGGTCGGCGCAGCCGCACCACCACGAAAGCCACCCCTCCGACAGCCGCCAGCAGCACGACGATGCCGCCGACGATCAGTGCCAACGAGCCTGCGCCACCGGGGAGCGGGCTCGGGGAGTTGGATGGCGAGGCGGTGGCCAGCGGGACCACTGCTCGTACGGCGGTGGCCAACTGTTCCGCCACCACAGGAAAGTCCGTGGGCTGGTACGCGGCGTGAAGGGCCGCCGTACGAGAGATCTCGTCGTCGGTGGAGCCGCCGTTGATCACGACGCGATAGATCGCCGGGCCGGCATCGCAGACCATGTCGCCGGCGTTGCACAACGACAGCACGCGTTTCTCCAGACCCGGCGAGATGGCGAGCCGGTTCGCGGCGGCGGCTGCGGCGAGCACACCGGTGTCCGCCTTGCCCTGGCTGATCTCGAGGACGGCGCGCACCCCGTCAGCGGTGGCCCGGTCCTCCCCGCCGGCAGCCCGACCAGCCGCCGCCCCCTGCCTGATGTAGTACATCGCTGCGGTGAGGCCGGACGCAGTGCCGGGCGCCCCCGCTCCCGCGTCAGGCTCGGTGACCGACTGACCCTGGTAGTGACCCGGGTTGCCGAGCAGCACGGCCGAGAGCAGCTGCCGGCTGCGGGCTTCACCACGGGAGGCGAGCGCCTCGTTGATCACCTGCGAGCCTTGGGAGTATCCGAGGAGGACCCAGCGCTCGGACGGACACCGGGTCGCCGAATCGTCCAGCGCCGTGGTGAGGTTCGCGACGCCGTCGGCCACACTCGCCAGGTACGGCGTGGCGGGCAGGTCGACGCCGAACAAGAGTGGCCCGAGTCCGGCCGACAGCATGGTGTCCGGGGCCAGGGCGGGATAGTCGACGTACAGCTCCCGTACGGTCCCCTGTCGCTCCGGTTGGCCCCCGGTCTCGCCGGCCGCGTCGGCGGTGGCGGCGGCGATTGACTCGCGCCAGGCCTGGACCGTGCTGCCGTACGGGCCCTGTTCCAGAGAACCGCGGGACCCGATCACCAGCAGGTCCGCACAGGGAACGCTGGCGGCCGTGCTCGCGGGGGCCGGATGGTCCGGCCATGTGAGGGCGACGCCATCGGCGCGGGTGGGGGTGGCGGGGCCGAGAAGTGCGGAGAGGAGTCCAAGGACGGCCGCCAACACTGCTGCAGATCTGCCGTACCTCACGACCCCAGTCAAACAAACCGCCCCAAGGTGACAGCGAGAAGGTCAGGCAGCATCGGTCCGCTGGACGCCGAGACGGCGAGTGTGCGGCGCTCGCGAAGTCCACCCACGCAGGGCAAGCGTGGCCTTGACGACGCGCAGCACCCAGTCGCTGTGCTGGGTGAGTTGGCGCCATGTGACCCGCAGCACCAACCATCCATCGGCCGTCAGTTCGCACCCCTTCCACCGGTCGCCTTCGAACACCTCGCGGGATTCCACCTCTGCGTCGTCGGCATCCGCGTCGTTGTCGGGATCGGCCTCAGGATTGGCGAGGTCACCACCCTGCAGCCCATGGAACCGATAACCGTCGACCTCGATCGCCACCCGGAACTCCTCGAAGGCGACGTCGATGTAGGCGCGACGACCGGACAGGTTCACGCCCAGATTCGTGACCCACCCGGTGAGCCCACCCAGCCGCAGGACACGGTGGGCCACCCGCTCGGCCTGCGACCACGGCCGGTCGCGGGAGTCGAGCAAGAGGTCACGCCGGGCCGGGTTGCCCAGCCGGGAACGGGTCACGCGCAGCGCCTCCCAGAGCTGATCGAGCGTGGCCAGCCGGCGTCGCAGCACCTCATCGATGATGGCTCCCTCGTCGCGCAGACAGAGATCCAGCGCGACCAGGCCGGCGTGGCGAGGCGCACACCGTCCTGCTCAACGACGAGTTCGTCGGGGACGTCCCAGCGCACCAGGGCGATGCCCCGGGGAGCCTTGCGCTTGGCACGCGTGGCCATCACGATCGTGTTGACGCGCTGCTTCGGCCGGAATGAGAGTCTGGCCGCGGCCGTGCCGAGGAAGATCCCGTCAGGATGCCACCGGGCGGCAGCCGCGAGCCTGGTCTCAGTGCGGTCCACGTCGACCGGCCGCGCATAGACGCCGGGCAGGACCGCGACCAGGCGCCCGGTCCGCGCCAGCCAATGCAGCGCATGCAGGTGTTCCGGGTGGTCGCGCCGGGCCACCACGCCGTCTCTCTCGAGCAGTGCGGCGATCTCGCCGTGCGCAGCAGGTGTGCGGCGAGCTCGGCGTGGGTGGGGTTGTGTGACGGTCATGTCACAGGAATGGTCGGAAACAGCGCCGGGCCGACACCCGATCCGTGGATCTGTGGAGAACTCGGTGGGGAGCTGGCAGCTGTGGAGAACCCCTCGGATCGACCGGTCGGCAGTGCAGGCGGCACGGATCCCCGCGGGCCGGGACCATCCGATCACGATCGACAGGTCGATCCGAGGGGGCCTGCAAGCACGACCCGGCGCAGCCTGGCGTCAGTTCTGCCGGCGGGTGGGTAGATTGGGGGACACGTCGGAGTCGACCCGTTCCGGTGGTCGGCCCGGACCGAGAACGGGAGGTCACCATGATCATCGTGGGATACACCGGTTCGTCCGATGCCACACCCGCTCTGGAGATCGCAGCCAAGCTGTCCCGTCGGATCCCCAGTCCGCTTCGGATCGTGCACGCCTTCGACCTGCCGACGATGGATGTTCCGATGGGCCCCGGCATCGACCCTCCCAGCCAGCACGAGGCGGAGGAATGGTGCGCCGAGGTGATCCAGGACGGTGAGTCCCGGGCCCGCGAGATCGGGGCCGTCGAGATCACCTCCACGGTCGCCCTCGGTCCGGCCCCGGGCGCCCTGATCGGCCAAGCAGGTCCTGACGATCTGCTGGTGGTCGGGCACCGCGGCCGAGGCGAACTGGCCTCGGCACTGCTGGGGTCGGTGGCGATGCAGGTCTCGGCGCACGCGCCGTGTCCGGTCCTCGTCATCACCAAGGACGCCCGGACCGAGATCAGCGGCCCCATCGTCGTCGGCGTGGACGGCTCCGAGCCGAGTCGCAAGGCGGCCGAGTTCGCGGCCTCGTGGGCCGCCCACTTCGGCACCGAGCTGATCATGGTGGCGGTGTGGCAGCCCCAGACCATGGTCGGCATGGCCGGGGGCTGGGCGCTGCCGATGATGCACGATGCCGGCGACCAGATCGAGGAAGGTACGGCGCACATGGTGGAACAGGTCGCCGAGGCGGTGCGCGCCGCCCACCCCGAGCTGACCGTCAGCACCCGCGCCATCAGTGGTGACGCAGCCGATGTGCTGGTGCACGCCGCTGAAGGTGCCACGGCTCTGGTGGTGGGTAGTCGGGGCCGCGGCGGTTTCGCCGGCCTGCTGCTCGGCTCGGTCAGTCATCGCGTGCTGCACGGCGCACCGGTCCCGGTCGCCATCGTGCGATGAGCGAGTTGCCGCCCCGGCAGGACGAGCACACCGAGCCAGCCGAGGGGTCCGGATGTCCCGCGCGCTGAAGGTGCTGCGTGACCTGGTGCTGCTGGCCACCCGCGTCGTCGTCGGCGTGGTGCTCATCGTCCGGGGCTGGCACCGCTGGGTGGTCACCGGGCTGGACGACCAGACAACGTGGTTGCGCCTGCACGGCGTCCCCAATCCCGACATCGCGGCGCTGACCGCCACCTTGCTCGAACTGATCGGTGGCCTGCTGTTGATCATCGGCGCGCTGACCCCGGTGGTGGGCCTGGTGATCGTGGTCGAACAGGGTCTGGTGATCGCCTGGACCAAGTGGTTCCGTGGGCTCTCGCTCGCCGGTCCGTACGGAGGCTTCGAGTACAACCTGGTGCTGGGATGCACCGCACTGATGTTGGCCGTCTTCGGCGCGGGGCGGATCTCGGTCGACCGATTCTTCCGCCGCCCGAAGCGGACCGATGATCCCGACACCGGCTACGACGAGTACGGTCCGGCCTGAGGCTCCGCCTCTCGACTCCGCCCGAGGACCGGAACCCAGGGGCATCCCCTCACAGGATCCCCACAGCCAACTCATACCCGGCACATGGGCGTCTCTGGCATCGTTGTGGCATGCAGACGACAGCTTCCGATCGGGTTGGGGAGGGACGCGCCCCGCTGGTGCGCGCCGACGGCACGCCGCTGCGGGTCCTGACCGTGGACGACGAGTCCTCGCTGACGGATCTGCTGGCGATGGCGCTGCGTTATGAAGGCTGGGAGGTTGCGACCGCCGGGTCCGGAGCCGAGGCGGTCTCGAAGGCCCGTGAGTTCCGCCCCGATGCCGTGGTCCTGGACATGATGCTGCCCGACTTCGACGGCCTCGAGGTGATGCGTCGCGTACGGCGGGAGACGCCGGACCTGCCGGTCATCTTCCTGACCGCACGCGACGCGGTGACCGATCGGGTGGTCGGGCTCACCGCCGGCGGTGACGACTACGTCACCAAGCCGTTCAGCCTGGAGGAACTCGTCGCCCGGCTGCGTGCTCTGTTGCGGCGGTCCGGCGCGACCTCGGCCCAGTCGGAGTCCCGGCTGGTGGTCGGTGACCTGGTGCTCGACGAGGACAGCCACGAGGTGAGCCGCGGTGGCGACGAGATCAACCTGACCGCGACCGAGTTCGAACTGCTGCGCTACCTGATGCGCAACCCGCGCCGGGTGCTCAGCAAGGCCCAGATCCTCGACCGGGTCTGGGAGTACGACTTCGGCGGACAGGCCAATGTCGTGGAGCTCTACATCTCCTATCTGCGCAAGAAGATCGACGTCGGCCGCACCCCGATGATCCACACCATGAGGGGCGCCGGATACGTGTTGCGACCGGCCGCCTGAGCCGATGAGCCGGACCAGCACGGAGGTCGGGCCAGGACCGCTCGAGCCTGGACCGCTCGGGGCGGGCACGTTGGGGCGACGACTGCTGATCCGGGTCGTCGCCCTGGTCGCCGTCCTGGCGATCGGTCTGGGCACGGCGTCGACCCTGGTCACCTACACACTGCTGCTGCAGCAGGTCGATGCGCAGCTGGATGCAGCGACGACGCGACAGCAGAATGCTCCGGGACGCGGTGGTGAACGTCCGCCGGTCGCCGTCACCCTGCCCGATGCGCAACCCGTCGGTACGTTGGTGATCCTGGTCCAGCAGGGAACGACGTACGGCGGGGTGCGGACCGAAACCCCCACCGGTCAGATCGCCCTGGCCGCCGTCGGTGAGACGGCAGCCGAGCAGGCCACCAGCGCGGTGAGCGCCGGACAGCACGTGAACGTCGAACTGGATCAGCTGGGCCTCTACCGGATCACCGCACGCCAAACGCCGTACGGCCTGGTGTTGGTCGGGCTTCCCCTGGCGGAGGTGACCAGCACCGTCCGGAACCTGGTGCTCGTCGAGGTGGCCCTGACCCTGTTTGCGCTCGCGGCAGCGGCGCTGGTCACCGGAACCCTGATGGCCCGCTCGCTACGCCCACTGCATCGGCTGGCGCAGATCTCCCGTGAGGTCGCCGACACCCCGCTGCACACCGGCCAGGTGGAACTGGTCCGGGTCCCGCCGTCCGATCCGGGCACCGCCTCGGAGGTGGCACGCCTCGGCTCGACCGTGAACGACATGCTCGACCACGTGGAGAGGTCGCTGGCCGCCCGGGAGGCGAGCGAGTTGAAGGTACGCCAGTTCGTCGCCGACGCCTCCCACGAGTTGCGCAACCCGCTCGCAGCGATTCGCGGCTATGCCGAGCTGACACGCCGGGAGCGCGCCGCCCTGCCCCACGACACGGCCTTCGCGCTGATGCGGGTCGAGGCGGAGGCGGCACGGATGTCCGGCCTGGTCGAGGACATGTTGCTGCTGGCCCGACTCGATGCGGGACGCGACCTGGAGCTCGGGGAGGTCGACCTGACCGAGGTCACGGTCAACGCGCTGAGCGACGCCCGTGCGGCCGGGCCGGACCACGTGTGGCGGCTGGCGCTCCCCGAGGACGCTCCGGTGCTGGCCTGGGGTGACGCGGCGCGACTCCAGCAGGTGCTGGCCAATCTGCTGGCCAACGCCCGCACCCACACCCCCGCCGGGACCGTCGTGGAGGTGGCTCTCTCGCAGCAGCCCGGTGCCGCTGTGCTGACAGTGGCCGACGATGGACCGGGCATCCCGGCCGACCTGGTGTCCACCGTCTTCGAGCGTTTCACCCGTGCCGACGCGGCACGCAGCCGTAGCGGCGGCAACACCAGTACCGGACTCGGACTGGCCATCGTCGCCGCCGTCGTCGAGGCACACCATGGCCGAGTGAGCGTTGACAGCCGACCGGGGCGTACGGTGTTCAGCGTCGAGATTCCCACCGAGGCGTCCGCTGCTCCGGCTGGGGAGCCCGACCGGCACTGAAGCGACGACGGGACCGCTTCGGCCTGTCCGCACGACAGACAGGTGAAACGTCACATGAGCGACCAGGCGCAGACCGGTGATCGGGACCGTCCGAGGGTCGGCATCACCGTGGTGCTGGCCTGTCTGGCGATGTTCGGCCCGTTCTCGATCGACACCGTCTTTCCGGCGTTCCAGCGGATCGGTGTGCAGTTCGGTGCGGATGCCACCATGCTGCAGCAGATCACCAGTGTCTACCTGATCAGCTTCGCGGTGATGAGCCTGCTGCACGGCCCGATCTCCGATGCCGTCGGCCGCAAGCCGGTGATCATCGTCGGCACGCTGCTGTACGCGGCGGCCTCGGTCGGCTGTGCGCTGTCGGTGAACCTGCCGATGCTGCTGGTCTTCCGGTCGTTGCAGGGCATCGCCGCCGGATCGGGCCAGATCATCAGCCGGGCGATGATCCGCGACCTGTACTCCGGTCCGCTCGCCCAGAAGTTGATGGCCCAGGTGGCCATGATCTTCTCGATCGCTCCGGCGGTGGCACCGATCGTCGGGGGCTGGCTGCTGCAGGTCGGCGACTGGCCGGTCATCTTCTGGTTCCTGGCCGTGTTCGGTGTGGCGATGTCCCTGCTCACCTGGCTCGGTCTGCCCGAGACCCATCCCCGCGGGGCCAGGACGCCGCTGCGCATCACCTCCCTCGTCCGAGGACTGGTCGAGGTCGCACGTCATGGCGCCTTCGCCCGCCTCGCCATGGCGAGCTCGATGGGTTTCGCCGCCCAGTTCCTCTACATCTCGGCGGCCCCGATCTTCGTGGTCGACCTGCTGCACAAGGGCGAGACCGACTTCTGGATCTTCTTCGTCCCGATGATCAGCGGCATGCTGATCGGCTCCCTGCTGAACTCACGGCTGGCCACCCGGGTCCCCGGGCATCGGCTCGCGACCATCGGCATCTCGGCGGCGATCGTCGCCGGGCTGGGCAATGTCGCGGTGTCCGCCATCCCGGGCGCTCCCTACCTGCCGTGGGCGGTTGTCAGTCCCAGCCTGGTCGCCTTCGGCACGGCGTTGAGTTTCCCGGTGCTGCAACTGGCGATGCTCGACCTTTTCCCGCACCAGCGAGGATCGGCGGCATCGATGCAGTCCTTCACCTCGCTGGTGGTCAACTCGCTCCTGGCCGGTGTGGTGGTGCCCCTGGTCACCGGTTCGGTGCTCACGCTGGCGATCACCAGCCTGGGCTTCTCGATCCTGGCGGCGGCCCTGTTGACCTGGCACCGCAAGGCTGCGCACGTGATCGCGTGAGGCGATCGCGACCGCTCACTTGGCCTTCTCGTACGAATCGACGACGGCCACCCCGAGTGCGAACTCGATCGGGAACCGTCCGAACAACAGCTCACCGGCCCGCCGCGCCGCTGCCCGTACGGCCTCGGCGACCTCGTCGGCACATCCGGCGGGGCTGTGCACCATCACCTCGTCGTGCAGGAAGTAGACCAGCTCCGGAGCGGCGCCCTCGTCGTCACGGATCGTCGACAGACGGCGACGCAGGTCACCCAGCCAGCACAGCGCCCATTCGGCTGCGGTGCCCTGCACCACGAAGTTACGGGTGAACCGGCCCCAGTCGCGGCCGGCCTGACGGGCCCGACGTTCCTCCTCGCGACCCGAGTCGGGCTGTTGGGCACCGGCCTGGGCGTCCTGCCACCACTGACCGGGTACGGGAGAGGTGCGCCCCAGCCAGGTGGTCACCTGCTCACCCCGCTCTCCCGCCCGGGCCGCTGACTCGACCACCCCCATCGCTCGCGGGTAGGCCCGGGCCAGCCGAGGCAGCAGGGCGCCCGCCTCACCACTGGTGGAGCCGTACATCGCTGCCAGCACGGCGATCTTGGCCTGTTGACGGGTCTCGATCACGCCGGCGTCGACCAGCCCCTGGTACAGGTCGGCACCTCGGCAGGCCTGCGCCATCGCCTCGTCGGCCGCCATGGCGGCGAGCACCCGTGGCTCCAGCTGGGCGGCATCGGCGACCACCAGCGACCAGCCCGGCTCGGCCCGTACCGCCGAACGGATCTGCCGCGGCAGCTGCAACGCCCCACCGCCCCGGCTGGCCCAGCGGCCGGTGACGACGCCGCCGGCCACCCAGTCGGAACGGAACCGGCCGTCGCGGACCCAGGTGTCCAACCAGGTCCACCCGTTCGCACTGTGGAGTCGGGCGAGCTTCTTGTACTCCAGCAGTGGAGCGATCGCCGGGTGGTCGAGCTGCTCCAGCTCCCACTGCCGCGTGGAGGTGACCTGGAGGCCCGCCCGGCGCAGGGCGCGGATCAGCTCGACCGGTGAGTCCGGGTTGAGCTGTGGCGAGTTGAGCGCGGCCCGTACCTGCTGGCACAGCGCCTCCATCCGGCTCGGGCGGCCACCCCAGGGTCCCGGGTCCCCGAGCAGTTCCCGCAGCTGCCGGTCATGGTGCGCAGCACTGAACGGAACCCCGGCGTGGTTGAGTTCCTGGGCGATCAGGCCACCGATCGACTCGGCATGGCACAGCAGTCGGAGCTTGCCGCGATGCGGATCGGGCAGGGTGGCGAGGGTGTGCTGCTGCCTTTCGTGCTCGGCGATGATCTCGGCCAGGTCCAGGCTGCCGGCCGGCGCCGTCTCGAACAGCGTCTCACCGGCCCCCGGATCGTCCAGCGGCAGCGGAGGAGCATCCCAGGCCGAGTCCGCCGCGGTCGCCATCGGACTTCTTGAGGCGGCCCGGGCCCGCCGCAGGATCTGGTGGGTCAGCCGGAGATCGACGGCCTGCGACACCCGGGTCCCGGCCCGTAGCAGCCGCGGATACAACTCGGCAGCGTCCGCCCACACCCAGCGGGTGTCGGCCGGCTCCTCGGCCAGTCGGGCGGGCAGCGCCGCGATGCTGAACTCCTCGACCTGCCCGGACCGACCGTGCTCGGGGTGCCAGGCGACCGCGCGAACTCGATCGCCGTCAAGTGCGAGCGCCCTGTCCACACCCTGACCCTAGAGGCCGCCGCCGACACCGCGCACGGGCGCGGCAGATCAGGCGAGGTTCTTGGACTTCAGGAACTCGGCCGCCACGGTTCGAGGATCGCTGTGGTCCACATCCACCTTGCGGTTCAGCTCGGTCAACGCCTGGGTGGTCAGGACCGCCTGCACGCTGTTGAAGACCGCGACCACCTTGGGATCCTTGCCGAGGGCAGCCGTGACCACCGGGATCACCTGCTGCGGCAGAATCATCTGCTGCGGATCCTCCAACATGACGTAGTCGTTGTCGATGATGGCGGCCTCGGTGGTGAAGAAGCTCGCGACCTGGATCTTGTTGTCGTTGAGGTCCTTGACCTTGACCGCCGGGGAGTCGTACGCCTTGAACTCCTTGAACTTCGCGTTGTAGATCTGCTCCAGCCCGGGCGGCCCGTACGGCCGGTCCTTCAACTCGCTCGGACCGCCGAGCACCGAGGTCGCCGAGATCTTGGCCAGGTCCGCCAGTGAGGTGATCCCTTGTTGCTGGGAGGTCTGACGCGTCACCACGTACACGTCCTGATCCACCGCCTCGGCGGCCTGCAGCACGGTGAGGTTCGGGCCAACGGCGCTGCCGAGCGCGGTGACGATGTCCTCGGCCTTCTGCGCCGGGTTGCCGCTGTCGAGGAACTGCAGCAGGTTGCCGCTGTACTCGCCGATGGCCTGGATCGACCCGTCCTGCAGGGCCTTCAGATAGATCTCACGGGAGCCGATGCGGGTCTTGGTACTGGCCGTGAACTGCTTGGCAACCAAGGCCTGCGCGTACAGCTCGGCCAGGATCTCCGACTCGGTGAAGTCGGCCGACCCGACGATGATCTCGCCGACCGCTCCGGTGCTGCTGCCCCCGGAGCTCGGTGCGGCGCTCGTCTGGTCCAGCGGATTGGTGTTGACGCCGCAGGCGGCCAGGGCGGCGACGGAGCCGGCCGCGCCGAACCCCAGCAGGAGGCGGCGTCGGTTCACGGTGCGCGGGTTCATGAGTGTTCTCCTCACATCGAGGTGGATCAGTGTGCTCGGGTCAGGGGGTGGACGGATCAGCGGGGGTGGGGATCAGTTCGCGTGGGTCGAGGCTGTCCGGCGCGGCAAGGCTGGTCTCAGCGTGCCTCTCGGCGCGTCGCCGCGCCACCCGGACGAGCAGGCCGAGGATGACGTCGAACAGAACCGCCATCACCGCGACCAGAACCGCGCCGGCGAACATCTCCGGGTAGCCCGTCGCACCGGCACGTTGACCGTCGACGACGAGCCGGCCCAGTCCTCCGGCCGCCGCCAGGGCTGCCACCGTCGCCGTGGCGACGACCTGGAGGGTGGCGCTGCGGATGCCGGAGATGATCAGTGGCAGGGCAAGCGGCAGTTCAACGCCCAGGCTGACCTGGAGGCCGGTCATGCCGAGCCCCTTGGCAGCCTGCACGGCGTTCGGGTCAGCCTGGGCGACGCCGGTCGCCGTGCCGGTCAGGATCGGAGGCAGGGCCAGGATCACCAGGGCGAGCAGCACCGGCACCAGACCGGTGCCGAGCAGGGTCACCACCAGGACGAGCAGACCCAGCGTCGGGATCGCTCTGGTCGCATTCAGCACACCGACCACGACGACGCGGCCGGCACGGTAGCGACCAGCGATCGCCCCGATCACCACGCCCAGCATCGTGGCCACCAGCACCGAGATGACCGTGAACCCCAGGTGCTCGCCGATGCGGGTGGCGATGCCGTCAGGGCCCGGCCAGTTCGCCGCGTCCAGCAGGTACGAGAAGAGGTTCACCGGCGGCCTCCGGACGAGGTCTCGACACGTCGCTGCGAGGTCCGTTGGTCGAGTAGCAGGGCGCTTGCGTCGTGCGTGTCGAGACCCTCCCTACCCGGCTCGAAGCTTCGTTGCACGAGCAGGATCAAGGCGTCCGCCAGCAAGGCCAGCAGCATCACCGCGACGATGCCGGTCAGGATCGGCACCACGTAGCCGGTGTTGAAACCGATGCCGAACAACTGGCCGAGAGCGCCGGTCCCGATCACGGCTCCCACCGTGACCATGGCGATGTTGGTGACGGTGACGACGCGCAGGCCACCGAGGATGACGGGCATGGCGAGCGGGAGTTCCACGGTCAGCAGCCGCCGGATCCGGCCGTACCCCAGGGCCGTCGCAGCGTCCACGACATCCTCGGGAACACTGCGCAGACCGTCGACCACGTTGCGGTTCAGCAGCACGACCGAATACAGGGTCAGGGCCACGATGATGTTGACCGGGTCAAGGATCTTCGTCCCCAGGACGACGGGAAGAGCCACGAACAAGGCGATCGACGGGATCGCGTACACCACGGAGGTCACCGCGAGAATCGGATTGGCGGCCCGGCCGGTGAGGTGCAGCAGGTAGCCCAGTACCAAGGAGATGACCAGGGCCAGCGCGACCGGCACCAGCGACAGCACGAGGTGCTGCAGGGTCAGTCCGCCGATCATCGGCAGGTTGCGAATCACCCAGTCCATCAGGGCCGCTCCTGCCCGGGCTGCTCTGCTGGCGGGGGCTCAGGGTCGGCGAGCACGTCGGTCTCGAAGATCGAGTCGAAGAAGGCCTGTTCCTCGGGAGTGGTGGCATCCGGCTCGGGCACCGGGGGTGCGGCAGGGTCGTGTGACGCAGGTTCCTGTCCCGCTGGCTCCTGCCCCGCGAGCTCAGGCGCCGCGCTCGGCCGGGCCGGTCGGCGCCGCGCGGGGCCCGGGCCATCAGGCGCGGCCATCTCGGCCAGGAGCCTGGCCCGTTCCGCCTCCTGGCGCCGGGCGCGTTCAGCGGCCTCCCGCCGAGCTTCCGCGGCGAGCCGGCGGGCCTCGGCCTCCTTGGCGTCGAGCACGTCGATCGACACCGTACGGCGGAGTTCGGCCGCCTGTTTCATGATCGTCTCCAGCGAGACCGCTCCGGTGAACCGGCCCGTGTCGGCCTCCACGGCGACGGCGAACCCGACGGGTGAGGCCAGCGCCGCATCGAGCGCCACCCGCAACGAGTCGTGGACCGGATCGAAGGTACCGCCGAGATTGATCACCTTGCCGGGCCGCTCCGGGGTGACCCACCCGATCGGCCGGGCGCTGCGGTCGAGCACCACCGCCCGGGTCCCGGCGCGGGCCGCCGAAGGACTGCGGACGGCCCGTACCCGCTCCACCGGCAGGTCGGCCGCCGGATGGAACGACAGCGTGCGCCAACCGCGGTCACGACCCACGAAGGCGGCCACGAACTCGTCGGCCGGATCGTTCAGGATCTCGTTGGGGGTGGCGTTCTGAGCGATCCGGCCGCCGTGGTCCAGCAGGACAACGCGGTCCCCCAGCCGGATCGCCTCGTCGATGTCGTGGGTGATCATCACGACCGTACGGGGTCGCTCGGCCTGCAACCCGAGGACCAGGTCCTGCAGATCGGTCCGCACCACGGGATCGACCGCGGAGAACGGTTCGTCCATCAGCAGCACCTCGGGTTCGGCCGCCAGTGCACGGGCGACACCCACGCGCTGCTGTTGACCGCCCGACAGGGCACCGGGGTGACGCCGCCCGAACTCACGCGGCAGCCCGACGGCATCGAGCAGTTCCCCGACCCGTTGCCGGGTACGGGGCCGGTCCCAGCCGAGCAGTTTCGGCACAGTGGCGATGTTGTCGGCCACCGTCCGGTGCGGCAGCAGTCCGCCGTTCTGGATGACGTAGCCCATGCGGCGGCGCAGGGCGGTCCGGCGGTGCCTGCGCAACGGCTCCCCGGCGAAGGTGATCGTGCCGCTGGTCGGTTCGACCATCCGGTTGAGCATGCGCAAGGTCGTCGTCTTGCCGCAGCCGCTCGGGCCGACGAGAACGGTGATCTGTCCGGCGGGGATTGTCAGGGACAAATGCCCCACGGCCGGGGGCTGGTCCCCGTACTGCTTGGTGACGTCGTCGAGCACGAAGGACGGCTCCGGGGAGGGCGCCGACGTAGCACTCGGCACGGTTCGGCTCTCGGTCACGCTGGCACCTCGGATCGGACCGGCGGCATGACGGACCGCCGGATGGGGAAGGTCCGGACCCGACGAGCCTAACTCTCCTGCCCCGGGCCTGCCTCCGACCGACGCGCGGTTTCGACCGGCTGCTCCGTGAGCTCCCGCCATTCCTGCTCGCTGAACAGCCGTGACCGGATCAGGAACCGTACGCCCTCCGGGGCCTCCAGGCTGAACCCGGCACCGCGGCCCGGCACCACGTCGATGGTCAGATGGGTGTGCTTCCAGTACTCGAACTGGTTCCGGCTCATCCAGACCGGCACCGTGACGTCCGGGGCGATCTCGAGATCACCCAGGTGGACATCGGCGTCGCCGGTGAGGAACTCCCCCAAGGGGTAGCACATCGGCGACGATCCGTCGCAGCATCCGCCTGACTGGTGGAACATCAGTTCGCCGTGTCGTTCCCGCAGGGAGCGCAACAGCGTTGCGGCCGCCTCCGTGACGTCCACGCGCCGGGGCCGGCTCGGATCGTCCAGACGTACCGCCTCGATGCTGTCCACGACATCTCCTTCCTCCTCGAACACCGACGGCGGGGCGGGTGATCCACACCGCCCCGCCGCGTCCCGGGTGCAGCGGTCCGGCTCGCTCGGGGGGACGTGCCGGACCGCTGGTCAGAAGAACCCCAGCTTCTGTGGGGCGTACGAGACCAGCAGGTTCTTGGTCTGTTGGTAGTGGTCGAGCATCATCTTGTGGTTCTCCCGACCCACACCGGAGCCCTTGTAGCCGCCGAAGGCCGCGGCAGCCGGATAGGCGTGGTAGCAGTTCGTCCACACCCGGCCGGCCTGGATGGTGCGTCCGGCCCGATAGGCCGTGGCCCCGTTGCGGGACCAGACCCCGGCCCCCAGGCCGTACAGGGTGTCGTTGGCGATCTTCATCGCATCGTCGAACTCGTCGAACCGGGTCACCGAGACGACCGGACCGAAGATCTCCTCCTGGAAGATTCGCATCGAGTTGTCGCCCTCGAAGATGGTCGGGGTGACGTAGAAGCCACCGGACAGCTCGCCGCCGAGATCGGCTCGCTCCCCACCCGTGAGGATCCTGGCGCCCTCCTCCTTGCCGATGGCGATGTAGGACAGGATCTTCTCGAGCTGGTCGTTGGACGCCTGGGCCCCGATCATCGTGTCGGTGTCGAGCGGATTGCCCTGCTTGATCGCCTTCGTGCGCTCGATGGCGTCACCGAGGAACCCGTCGTAGATCGAGTCCTGCACCAGCGCCCGGGAAGGACAGGTGCACACCTCACCCTGGTTCAGCGCGAACATCGTGAAGCCCTCGAGAGCCTTGTCGTAGAAGTCATCCTTGGCCGAGGCGACGTCGGCGAAGAAGATGTTCGGGCTCTTGCCGCCGAGCTCCAGGGTGACCGGGATGATGTTCTGGCTGGCGTACTGCATGATCAGCCGACCCGTGGTGGTCTCGCCGGTGAAGGCGATCTTGCGGATCCGCGACGAGCTGGCCAGTGGCTTGCCCGCCTCCACCCCGAAACCGTTGACGACGTTGACCACGCCGGCGGGCAGCAGATCGGCGATCAGTTCCATCAGGACCAGGATCGAGGCCGGCGTCTGCTCCGCCGGTTTCATCACCACGGCATTGCCTGCGGCCAGCGCCGGGGCTAGTTTCCAGGTCGCCATCAGGAGTGGGAAGTTCCACGGAATGATCTGTCCGACGACACCGAGCGGTTCGTGGAAGTGGTAGGCGATGGTGGTCTCGTCGATCTCGGAGATCGACCCTTCCTGGGCCCGGATCGCGCCGGCGAAGTAGCGGAAGTGATCCACCGCCAGCGGGAGGTCGGCGGCCAGGGTCTCCCTGACGGGCTTGCCGTTCTCCCAGGTCTCGGCGACGGCCAACATCTCGAGGTTCTCCTCGATGCGATCCGCGATCCGGTTCAGGATGTTGGCCCGGTCGGTGACGCTGGTGCGACCCCAGGCCGGCGCTGCACCGTGCGCCGCGTCGAGGGCCCGGTCGATGTCGTCGGCAGTGCCTCGGGCGACCTCGGTGAAGGTCTGCCCGGTCACCGGAGTCGGATTCTCGAAGTACTGACCGCTGGCGGGGGCGACGTACTCGCCACCGATCCAGTGGTCGTAGCGGGGCTTGTAGTCGACGACCGATCCCTCGGTGCCGGGAGCCGCGTAGACGGTCATGCCAGCTGCCTCCTCGCAGACGATGTTCTCGTTGCCCGCGAGGCTAGGCGAGCCAGCGTTGCATCAGCGTTGCAACGCAACACCGGCCGAGCAACGCCTGACGTTGCTCGGCCGGTGCGGCTGGTCGGTGAGACTGGCTCAGCCGCCGTGGGTCACGACAGCGCGTCCATGGTCACACCGTTGAGGGTGTAGATGTTGTCTGCGTACGAGGTGAGCTTGATGTTCTTGACCCGTGGCTTGACCATGAAGGTGTAGCCGGCCCACAGCAGCGGAATCCAGCGGTAGGTGTCAGCAAAGGCGATCGCGGCCTGGGTGGCGAGATCGGTCGCCTTGGCGGGATCAGCCTGGGCCTGCTGCGCCTGCTTCATCAGGTCGATGAACTTCTTGTAGTCGTCCGGCCAGTTGTCCTCGGTCAGCTGCTGGACCTTGGCCGTGGCTTCGGCGGGTGAGTACTTCGCCTTGTCCTTGCCGTACTGGATCTCGAAGATCTGCCGCTTGATGTCGTACGGCACGACATAGGTCTGGAAGTTCGGGAAGCCTCCGTACTTCATCATGTTGAACGGGGTCGGTGCCTGGTAGTTGAAGGAGACGCCGATCCAGTCCTCAGGGACGTCGCCATTCAACATGTTGCTGTAGACACCGACCTCCTGCACGTCGACCTTGGTGTCGATGCCGAGGTGTTCCTTCCACATCGACGCCACCGCCTCCAGGGCCGGCATCGACGCGTAGGTGAGGATGTGCAGCTGCGGGATCCCCTTGCCATCGGCATACCCGGCCTCGGACAGCAACTGCTTGGCCTTGTCGGCGTCGAACGGGATGGCCGTCAGCTTCTCCGCACCGGCGATGCCCGACGGCACCCAGGACGGCCCGGCCACATCGGGCGGCGACACCTTCGCCAGCGCTTCCCGGTCGATGGCCATCGCGAGGGCCTGCCGCACCGGCAGGCTGTCGAGGAGCAGCGGATTCTTGGCCGGCAGGATCTGAAGACCCTTGTACTGCACCAAGGCAGCTGCCTGCAGCTCCTTCTCGAGCTCGGGGCGACCGGCGATCAGCGCGCTCGGGTCACCGTCGACGCGGAAGAGGTCGATCTCGTTCGCGTCGTAGGTGACCATCATGCCGGTCGCGCCGCTGGAGTTGAACTGGATCTCCCGGGTCGTGATGCCCAGCGACTTGGCGTCCCAGTAGTTCTCGTTGCGCTTCATCGTCGCCGAGGCGTTCTGGGTGTAGCTGGCGAGCTGGTACGGGCCGTTGCCGACCAGTTTGCCCGGCATCCAGTAGTCCTTCGGGTTCGCCTCGACCGAAGCCTTGTTCAGCGGGAACAACCGCACCAGACTGTCCAGGAAGCGGTAGTCGGCCGCAGTGAGAGTGAACTCCACGGTCATGTCGTCGGTGGCCTTGATCCCGACGGTGGAGAAGTCAGTCGTCGTCCCGCTGAAGTACTCCGGCAGACCCTTGATGCTGGTGTTGGTGGCCGAGCCGTTGAAGGCCACCGGGTTCTTGTCGCCCTGCTTGCCGAGCTCGACCGAGTTGTAGAAGTAGCTGGCCGCCCAGACGAAGTCGTTGGCGGTCAGGGGGTCGCCGTTCGACCACTTCGCGCCGGGACGCAGGTGGAAGGTGTAGACCGTGCCGTCGTCGGAGATCTCCCACTTCTCCGCCGCACCGGGCAGGTAGTTCTGGGTGTCGTCAGGATCGCGGATGACCAGCCCTTCCCACATCATCGCCATCATGACCGTCGAGTCGGGAGAGCCGCCACCACCGAAGGCGGGATTCAGATGGTTCACCGGGCGCCAGGCCTCACGGAAGACATCCACCCCCTTGCCGCCTCCCTCGCTGCCGTTGTTCCCGTTCTGGTTCGGGTTCGGCGTGCTGCCGAACCCGCACGAGGTCGCGCTGACCGCCGCAGCAGCCAGCGGCACTGCCAGCAGGAACCGCCGCGAAATCATTCCCTTGCTCATTGCTGCATCTCCTCTCGTTGGGCATCCGGCTTCAGCGCCGATGTCCCGTGCATCCCTGTCGTCATTGGTTTCTCATGGTTGTCGGTGGCGACACTTCGCCATCGGAAGGCTTTCAGGACGCCGCTCCCTCGGCCTCAGGTGATCTGCGCACCCAGTGGTTGGGGCTGATTTCGAGCAGTACTTGTTCGGCGGGGTCGAACCGGTCGGCTGGTTGCCAGGGCAATGGTTCACCCCGGACCGGGAGGACAGCAGAGATCAACGCCTTGGTGTAGTCGTGTTGGGGATCGGTGAACACCTGGTTCGTCGGTCCGGACTCCACGATGTGACCGCGGGTCATCACGATCACCCGGTCACACATCTGTTGCGCGACCGCGAGGTTGTGGGTGATGAACAACATCGACAACCGGTACTCGGTCCGTAGATCGTTGAGCAGGTCGAGGATCTCGGCCTGGATCGACACATCCAACGCCGAGGTCGGCTCGTCACACACCAACAGTTTCGGCTCCAACGCCAACGCCCTGGCGATCGCGATCCGCTGCTGCTGACCACCGGAGAACTGCCG
>Ga0164243_10000247_pt1 | contig 117268 bp, 106 predicted proteins | sample OricompcompostOP_FD_108781 | JGI IMG/M metagenome (GOLD analysis project Ga0164243, IMG submission 108781) | Organic Plus compost microbial communities from Emeryville, California, USA - Original compost - Organic plus compost (OP) | ecosystem: Engineered > Solid waste > Mixed feedstock >...
GAAACGCCGGATGGTGATCGTCCTGCTTGGACTGTTGCTGGCTTGTTCGGCGGTCGTGGTGCCGTCGGGCCGGGCGTACGGGTGGGACATGTGTAAAGACGCCCCGTTGCCGGTCGGGCCCCGGGACGGGATGGCGGGGATGGTCACGGTCCGGCCGAAAGAGATTCCCGAGGTCGCCGCGGACCCGTTCGCCGATCCCTCGGTCCCGATCGGTGATGTCTACGGCTACAACTGGTCCTGGGCGAACTACGACATGGGCTGTGGGAACGAGTTCCTGTCCGATCCGGCGGCAGTCGCCTCCACCATGCAGGGCAACACCACGCTGGGGATCGTGTCGGTGTTCCTGGCCGAACTCGACACCCTGGAATGGCTGGCCCGTGACGCGGGGGTGCCGTGGTTCACCGACCTTGTGGTGGCGATCGCCGCCCCTCTGCGGACTCTGTTGATCGAAGGGGTCACCCGGGACGGGGTCACCATTCCTGGCTGGATTCCGATGGCCGTCCTGGTGGCCGGTGTCGCGATCGTCTTCTCTGCCCGCAAAGCGAAACTCGCCCAAACCGCCAAGATCGTGTTGACCGTCGGCGTGTGCATCGTCCTCAGCTACGGCGTGCTGTATCTGCCGACGGCCGCGTCCCAGGCTGCTGACAAGCTGGTGGTGGATGTGTCCCGGACCGCCGGAACCGGGATGAACACCTCGCTGTCGGACGGGCCGAACCGTCACGGTGCGTATCGGGTGTGGCTGACCGGCTGGTTCGGTTCGGCCGATTCCGATCTGGCGAAAGAGCTTGGCCCGCAGCTGGTCGCCGCGACTCACTACAGCTGGTCCGATGTCCAGGCGATCGAACGTGACCCGTCTCAGCGGGAACGCATCAACGCGGCCAAAGCCGAAGCGTTCAAAACCGTTGCGAACAAGGTCAAAGAGCGCGACCCGGGCGCGTACGAACGGTTCAAAGGCAAGAGCGGCGGCGACCGGATCGGGATCGCCACCATGGGCCTGTTCACCGTGATCTGCATGAACCTGTTCGCGATCGTCGCGTGTGTGATGATCCTGCTCGGCCGGGTCATCATGCAGGCCCTGGTCATTGCCGCCCCGATCGGGGCAGGGCTCGGGATCATCCCCGGTCAAGGCCACGTGCTGCGCCGGATGTGGGACCTGTTCGTCGCCGCCCTGATCGGGGTAGCCAAGTACATGATTGCCGCCGGTCTGATGGCGATGGTGCTGTCCGCCCTGGCTCGCCTCGACCCGGTCACTGCGCCGGTCTGGATGATCATCGCCACGATCACCGCCCTAGTGCTGACCAAACCGGCGCGGACGTTCAAAACGATGGTGCCCGGTCTCGACCCGAACCGTTCCTACGTCAAGGAAGGCTTCGGGCATCTGGTGTCGTTCGCCACCCAGATGGGCAACATGACCGACAAAGCGTTCAAACCGAAGCCGTCGGCCCGCAACGCCGGTGACAGCAAACCGAGCACGGAAGAACCCGAGCACGTCACGGTGCTGACCCAGCCCTCACCGGCTCTCGAACCGAGCACGCCGAACCGTCCGGCGCTGACCGGTCCGGCACGGCGCGAGCTCGAAGCCGCACCCGACCGGGCACCGGTCACGGTCACCACGCTGGAGCCGCTGCCACCGGCACAACCCCCGGCAGTGGCCGTTCCGGCTCGGGCCGAGCTTCCGGCGTCCGTGCCGTCCCGCACCTTGCCGTCCCGCACCTTGACGGCTGAACCTGCGCCTCGGCGGGCGGTAGCGGACTCCGGGCCGTCGCCGGTGGTCCAACCGTCTGGAGTCATCATCCAAGCCCCGAGCCCTGGTGAGGCACCTGCGACCTCGAAGTGGAGCTTCGGGACTGGGACCGGTGAGGAGTACGTGCGGCTGCCGGAACCCGACATGGATTCCGATGGGCGCTCGCACGATCTGGTGCTCTACGTTCCGCCCCGACAGAAGGTGATGGCATGACGGAGAACTCGTTCCACACCGGCCGGTCACGACTGCCCATGATCATCATCGCGGTCGCCGTACTCCTGGTCGCCGGAATCGTGATCGGCGTCCTGATCGGTCGAGCCTCCGGCCCGGCCCCGACGGCGGAGACCACAACGCCCACCGAATCCAGCCCGGCTGCGACCGCGACCGGCCCAGCCGCGCCCGGTACCTCGGCAAGCCCTCCGGAGACTGCTGCGCCGTCAACGCCGGGCAGTGATGCGTCTGAGCGGTTCGGGACACCGTCGCGCAGTCTGGTCACGACCGGGCAGGTGTTCATCCGGGGCTGGCTGGAAACTGACCCGGACCGCCGTCGCGACTTGCTCGGCCAGTCAGCAACCCCGGAGCTCGTGAAACAGTTGATGCTGACCGCCCCGGGCAACATTCCTGACGAGACGGTCGAATCGATGAAAGTGACCGGGCAGGCGGCGCACTCCGGCGAAATCATGGTGAAGTTCGCCTCTGGCAACGCGGTCATCTTGTATCTGGCCTACGATCCGGTCGCCAAGACCGAGTGGGCGGTGTTCTCCATCGCCAAGTGGGGCTGAGCCATGGATCCTGTCACCGCGGCGAAGGCTGCCCAGATCATCGCCACCCTGGCCCGGTCGAAGACCGTCCGCACGATCGTGGTCGTCTGGGCGATCCTCGGAATGATCATGGCGGCCGTGGTCGTCACCGCGCCCGCCTCGGCCGTCCTCGGGCTGCTGCAAGCCATGTCGGCACAACAGCAGGCCGCCCAAGGCCAAGCGCAGGGCAACACCTCCTGCGAGAATCCCGCCCAGACAGGATTCGGGAACCTTGACGCCGAACAAGTCGGCAACGCATACCGGATCTGGCAGATCAGCCGGGACCGGAAACTTCCCGACCGGGCCGCCGTGATCGCGATCGCGACCGCGCTGCAAGAATCGTCGCTGCGGAACCTGACCGGGGGTGACCGGGACTCGGTCGGGCTGTTCCAGCAACGCCCCTCGCAAGGGTGGGGCACCATCGCTCAACTGACCGACCCCGCCTACGCCACGGGCAAGTTCCTCGACGCCCTGGTCAAGATCGACCGCTGGGAGTCGATGCCGTTGAGCGATGCTGCTCAGGCTGTGCAGCGTTCCGCCCTGCCCGGTGCGTATGCCCGTTGGGAAGCGACCGCGGCTGGGCTCGTCACCCACTACAGCAGCGGCGGTGCCGGGGACGATGTGGCCGGGGCGAACCGGCAAGCGGTCGGCGGGATGTGCGCCCCTGATGCCGGTGCCGCATCCTGTCCCGCGACTGGGTACGGGGTTGAGTCCGGGCTGACTCCTGACGCGGTCCGTGTGCTGCGATGCCTTCACCAGTCGTTCGCTGAGGTCAGATCCTGGGGCGGTGTCGGTGACCGTCCGGCCAACGTCGACGATGATCACCAGACCGGCCGTGCGGTCGACGTGATGATCCCCGACTACCGAACCCCGGCTGGACGCTCCCTCGGTGACCGGATCGCCGCCTATGCGGTGAAAAACCGGGAAGCGCTCGGAGTGCGGTACGTGATCTGGCAGGCCCGGATCTGGTCGGTTGCCCACGAGAAGGAAGGCTGGCGCGACTGCTCGGCCGGATCGTGCTACTCCGGCCCGAATGACACGCTCGCCCACCGTGACCATGTCCATGTCTCGGTCTACGGCAACAGCGCCGGTGCCGCCACACCGTCCGGCCCGGTCGTGACCCCGGTCGAGCACTACACCCTGACCGCACGGTTCGGGCAATGCGCCTCGCAGTGGACCAACTGTCACACCGGGCTCGACTTCGCCGCCCCCTACGGCACCACGATCCGGGCCGTCAGCGCTGGGACCGTCACGTTCGCCGGCTGGGGTAACCGGCTCGGGAACCTCGTCAAACTCGATCATGGTGACGGCACCGCCTCCTGGTATGCGCACCAATCCGTCATCGGCGTGCACGTCGGGGACCGGGTCACCGCCGGGCAGGCCATCGGCAAGATCGGCATGACCGGCAACACCAGCGGTCCCCATGTCCATCTGGAAATCCGTACCGGCGGGGTCCCGACCGACCCGCAACGCTGGTACACCAGCAAAGGAGTACGGCTGTGACCTTCACGCTGCCCCGGATGACTCCCGATCTGGTCCGCGAGCTCGCCATCGGTGAACGGGTCTGCGTCCGCCCGCTGGTCCGGGAAGTCACCAACCGCGACACCGGCGAAACCGTCCGTGTCGCGCTGCCGTGCGGGTCCACCAGGGAATCGCTCTGCCCGCCGTGCGCGGCGAAAGCACGCATCCTACGGATGACCCAATGCGCCGAAGGATGGCACCGCACCACCGACCCCGATCCCGACCCCGGCCTCGGCCCCGGCCAGGAGTCGGACGACGATGACGACACCGACGAACCCGTGGCGGACACTGATCGCCGGGTGCGGTCCACCCGTCGCCGCCAGGACGCCCCCGACCTGCCCCGGATACGGCAGGAAGCCACTACCCTCGGCCGCGAGTTCGCCGCCCCCGATGGCAAGACCTACCGGCCGAGCATGTTCCTGACCTTCACCCTGCCGAGCTACGGCCGGATTCGTGACGGTGTCCCGGTCGACCCCGACAGCTACAACTACCGCCGCGCCGCACTCGACGCGCTCCACTTCCCGAAGCTGGTCGACCGGCTCTGGCAGAACCTTCGCCGCGTCGCCGGGTTCAAAGTCCAATACTTCGCAGCGGTCGAACCGCAAACCCGGCTTGCACCACACCTACACGCGGCGATCCGCGGCACGATCCCGCGACACCTGATCCGCGACGTGGCGAAAGCGACCTACGCACAAATCTGGTGGCCCTCCTTCGACACCCCCGTCTACACCGACCGCGTCCCCGTCCACGACCGCGACACCGGCCGCTACCACGACCCGGCCACCGGGGAACTCCTACCGACCTGGGACCAAGCAATCGACGCCCTCGACGCCGACCCCGACGCCCGGCCCGTTCACGTCATGCGGTTCGGCACCCAACTCGACATGGCCGGAATCATCGCCCCATCACCCGACGCCGACCGGGCCGTACGGTACCTAACGAAATACCTCACCAAAGCTGTCTCCGACCCCCTCGTCGGCGATACGAACAGCCCTGCGAGGGAAGCCCATATCGACCGGCTCCACAACGAACTGCGCTACCTGCCCTGCTCACCACGGTGCGCGAACTGGCTCCGCTACGGCATCACCCCCGAGAACGCCGGTCCCGGCCTTGAGCCCGGCCGCTGCATCTCCAAAGCGCACGATCGTGAATGCCTCGGCCTCGGGGGTCGCCGGGTCCTGGTGTCCCGGCAATGGTCCGGCAAAACACTCCGCGAACACCGTGCCGACCGGGCAGCCGTCGTCCGCGAAGCCCTCCAAGAGTCGGGGATCATCGCCCCGGAGATCGAACGGATGGCCGCCGACCTGCTCGCGGCCGACGGCAAGCCGCTCTACCAATGGCGAGACGTCCGCGTCGACCCCAACGACTACACAGTCGTGATCTTCGAGGCCGTCCGCGAACGCAAACGATGGCGAACCGAGTACGAACGAGCCCGCGGGAGGCCTGTGGACAACGTTTCGGCAACCTACCGGCCACCAGACCTTGCGGCGAGCTAACCGTAAGTCGCCCACACTCCCGGCATCCCCGGACAACTGCGCGGACTGGTCTGTGGGCTGGCTGTCAGGGGTGAGCGCAGCGAATCGCGAAGCGACGCCGACAGGCGCCCTTGACGGCCGGACCACAGATTAGATCGTCAACTGGCCGGGGATGACGACCCAGCACCAAAGCCAAGACCCCATGGAATGGAGTTCAATCGTGGAAGCAAATACAGCAGATTCGGAGAACCGGCTCCTGACCATCGATGAGGTCGCGCAGCACCTGCGAGTGTCGGTCCTCACAGTCCGATGGTTGCGGCAGGAGGGACGGTTCGCGCCCGCGATCAAGATTGGTCGACGTCTCGTGTGGAACGCGGCCGACCTCGACCGGTGGGTCCGATCGCAGGCCGAGGTGGCGGCGTGAGCGTTCAGCGTTACGTGACCAAAGGCGGCCTGGTTCGCTACCGCGCTCGGGTGAAGTTCCATGGTCGAGAAGTCGCTACCCAGGTCTTCGAGCGTAAGCGCGACGCCACGGCTTGGGAGCAAGACCAGACTCGGCGGCTTCGTACCGGTGAGTGGTTCGACCCACGACGAGGTCACGTACCGCTGCGCGAGGTTGCGGCTGACTGGCTGCTGACGCGCACGGGCGTGAAGCAACGCACCCTGGAGAGTGATAGAGGCTGCTGGGAACGCTACATCGAGCCGAAGCTTGGCAAGCTTCCGGTGGCCGCCATCTCGAAGGCGGACGTATCGGTGTGGCTCGGCGGGCTGATGCCGCGGATTGCTCCGAGCACCGCAACGAGAGCCCTGCAAACGCTCCGGCTGATCTTGGCCCACGCGGTGGCGGATGGCCGGGTTGCGGTCAACGTAGCTGCTGCGGTGAGGCCACCTCGACGCGCTGCCGCCCGGCGGGAGGGTCAAGCGCTTACCGTCCCCGACCTCTACGAGCTAGCCGGGGCCGCGAAGGGAAGGTATGCCGAGCTGATCTTGGTGCTCGGCCTCCAGGGCCTGCGATGGGGCGAGCTGGCGGGACTGCAAGTGCGCGACGTGATCCAGGTACCGGGGGCTGGGCTCCGGCTGCAACGTGCGGTGCTGGCAAGCGGTGGCGGCGGCGGTCTGTTCGTGGACACCCTCAAGGATCATGCGGCGAGGACCGTTCCGCTGGTGGCGTCTGTTGCACCGATCATCGAGCGGTGGGCGAAGGACCGGCCGAACGACGCGTGGTTGTTCCCCGCTCCTAAGGGCGGGCCGCTGAGTGAGTCGAACTGGAAGCGTTCGGTGGGATGGTCGGAGGCGCTTACGGCCATCGGGAGGAAGGTCCGGGTGCACGACCTGCGGCACACAGCCGCATCGGTCTGGCTGGGAAGCGGGGCCGATCCGAAGGTAGTTCAACGTGTTCTGGGCCACGCGTCAGCGACGATGACGATGGACCTCTACGGGCATCTGATCGACGGCAACCTGTGGCAGGCCGCGAAGAAGGTCGGGGGCATTTCGGGGGCACCGAAACCCAAGAACCAAGGGAAAGGTGACGGGGCCGACACCGGAACCGGCGTCTGACTAGGGGTGATGCTGTGAGCCGCCTGCCGGAATCGAACCGGCGACCTACGCTTTACGAGAGCGTCGCTCTACCAACTGAGCTAAGGCGGCGTGGCCGCCGTCGTGGCAACCGAGAGCACACTATAGCGATCCGGTCCCCCTCCTCGCATCTCGACAGAGCTCGATGGGCGCGGAAGGCAGTACGGCCCCGACATCGAGTGGGCGCTCGGAGACGTCTCGACCCTCGAGGAATGCCTCCAACCGCCCAGTCGATGCTGACCAGGGCGCAGTCGTCTCGACAGGCTCGACGAGCGGGTTCGACCTTCGACGAGCGAGGTCCGACAGGCTCGACGAGCGAGCACGTCACTTGCAGATCGTGCCCTCGTCCGGGACGGTCCCTGCCGCCAGGTACCTGGTCACGGTCTGGTTCACACAGCTGTTGCTCCCACCGAAGGCCCCGTGCCCTTCGCCGTCGTAGGTCAGCAGCACGCCCGACTGCAGCTGGGCAGCCATCCACTGGGCGTACTCGTACGGGGTGGCGGAGTCACCGGTGGTGCCGACGACGAGGATCGGCGGGGCATCCGGGCCGGTGATCGTGCCGAGCGGCTGCTGAGCCTGCACCGGCCACAGCGGGCAGACCAGGTCGACGCCCATGTAGGCGGCGAAGATCGGTGACTTCCTGGCGTCCTCGGCCGCCCCCTTCTCCGCCCCCGCGAGACCGGAGTCGCCCTCGTCGAGGCAGCGGACGGCGTTGAAGGCGAAGAGCATCTGGCCGTACGAGCCGGCACTCGAGCGCTGGTTGTAGGAGTCGGCGTACTGCAGCAAGGTCGAGCCGTCACCGCTGAAGGCCTGCGCCAGGGCTTGTCGCAGGTAGGGCCACACACTCTCGTCCTGGTACAGCGGCGTCAGCACCCCCAGGACGGCCAGGCTCTGGGTGAGCTTGCGCGACCCGACGGTCAACGGCGACGAGTCCAGGTCGTCCCAGAAGGAGGTGATCTTCTTGATCACCGCTTCCTTGCTCGACCCGAACGGGCAGTTGCCCTCGGTGCACCACTGGGCGAAGTGTTCCAGGGAGCGGTCGAAGCCCTGGGCCTGGATGATCGAGGTGTCCTCGGTGATGTTGACCGCCGAGTCGAGCACCATCCGGCCGATGTTCTTCCCGAAGAGCTGGGCATAGGTGGCACCGATCTGGGTGCCGTAGGAGTAGCCGAGGAAGTTGAGCTTCGCATCACCCACGAGTTGCCGCAGCAGGTCGAGGTCCTTGACGGTCTCGACCGTCGACACGTGCTCCAGCAGGCGTCCCGACCGTTCCAGACAGGACAGTGTGAACTTCCGGGTTCCCTCGATCAGCGCGGTCTGCTCGGCCTTGTCGTCCGGGGTCGAGTCCAGGTCGTAGTACGCGTCCAGGGCCGAGTCGTTCTCACACTGCACCGGGGTGGACCGGCCCACCCCCCGGGGATCCCAACCGACCACGTCGAACTCGCCCAGGAAGGCGCCGACGTAACCGTCGACCATGGACCAGCCGGAACCACCGGGACCGCCGGGGTTGATGAAGAGGCTCCCCTGCACTCCGTTGCCGCCGCGGGATCGCTTCACAGCAAGGGTGATCGCAACATCGTCGGGATGCTCGTAGTCGAGCGGTACGGCGATCTCGGCACACTCCAGCCGGTTGCCGCAGGACTGCCAGTCCACGTCCTGGTCGACGTAGCGTTGCAGGCCCGAGCCGGGAGGTGGCGTCCGAAAACCCTTGGGCGTCACCGACGGCATCGGCACACTGCTCCGGGCGACGGTCGGACTCGGAGTCCCGCTCGGTGGTGCCGTGGCCGGACCGCCCGAGCTGGCCGGCGCCGAACCGGGCCCGGGCGACGGCATCTCACGCCCCGGCACCGGTACCGTGCCGAGCACCGAGCATCCGGTCAGCAGCACTGATCCGGCAGCCAGTACGGCGACCAACGCCCGCGCCTGGACTGCTCTCGTCCGCCAGGACCGGACCGTGTCCGTACGCATCAGTACCACCCCTTCCGAACCGAACTCCTCGTTCGGCTGCGGCAAGAGTATGCGTCGGACTGATTCAGCGCGGCAGCACCAGGCGTTGCCCGACGTAGAGGAAGTTGGGGTTGTCCAGGTTGTTCGCCTTGGCGAGCGCCGGCCAGCCGCCGCTCACACGATGGCGCATCGCCAGTCCGGACAGGGTGTCGCCGGCCTGGACGGTGATCACCTTGCCCGATCCGGTTGCCGGCTTGCGGGCCGGAGTGCCCTTGTTGGCGCTCGACGATCCACCACCAGCTGTCGCACGCGTGTCCGCCCCACCGTTCTTCTTCGTCAGCCCAGCCACCTTGCTGCAGACGGGCCAGGCTCCCGGGCCCTGCACGGCCAGCACCCGTCGGGCGATGGCGATCTGCTCGGCCTTGGTCGCCTGGTCGGCACGCGAGGCGTACGCGGTGCCACCGAATTCCTTCCACGTGGTGGGAGAGAACTGCAGCCCGCCGTAGTAGCCGTTGCCGGTGTTGATGTCCCACCGGTTGCTCGACTCGCAGGCAGCGACCTTGTCCCAGACCGTCGCATCCCAGGCCTGGGCCGCCGGCGAGCCCAGCAGGACCACTCCGGCCGTCACCACGCTCGCCGCAGCGATGCCGGTGACCTTTCGCCACGAGGGCAGCACAACAGAAAGGATCCGCACGGTGGTTTCCCTTCGCCCGTTCCACGTCGTCGAGTGCCAGGTCATCGGCGCAGTGCGCAGCGATCACCTTCCCTGGCCCGGCGCAACGGCGATCTCCCTGCCCAGCAAGGAATCCCGCTCGACACCGTACGGCCTCGCTCCGCCCGTCCCCCGGGACGTTCCCGGCTCCTGGGGACCGGGGGCGGAGATCCTCGACGTCCGGTCCGTGGGTGATCCCGGCTTCCCGACCGGGAGGTCGGCCGCCTGTCGTGGACAGCCCAACCGCGCTTCACGCTAGGCCTGCCCCACCACTTGTGCAACCCCTGCCACGTCTGCCACTCCCGTCACGCAAGAACACCGGCAACCTTCGCCTCAACCGGTGGTTGAGAGTGATTTCTCGATTCGCAAACGGGAAAGCTCGGGGTCAGGCTCGCCCTCGCCAGGCCACGCCATCGAGGAAGGACCGCACCGTGGCCCGCAGGATGACGTCGACGTCGTACGGATATCCGTGCTCGACCAGAGCCGCCAGATGGGGATGCTGCCCGCTCTCGATCGCCGCCAGCAGCGCCCCGGCCTGGGTGTCCATCCACTCGTCGTTGTCCATCCCGGTGGCCGCCTCTGCCTCGGCCTCGGGTTCCAGGGTGAGGGCCAGACCGCGCACCAGGTTCAGCAGGCCCAGGTTCAGGGTGAAGCCCTCCCGCGCCGTGCAGCCCGCATCGGCGAAGGCGGCAAGGATGAGCTCGGAGTACTCGAGCGCGCCCCGGACGATCGTCGGCCGCGTGGTCGACATCGCACCTGCCAACCACGGGTGCTGCCGGAACGACGACCACAAGGCGTCCACAGCTGCCTCGAGACGGCGTCGCCACGGATCCGTGGGCCCCACGGTGGACCCGATCGTCGACAGCGGCCCGGTGGTGAAGGCCAGTTCCATCATCTGGTCGACGAGATCGGCCTTGTTGGCGACGTGCCGGTACAGCGCCATCGGCGAGACGGCGAGTTCGGTGGCGAGCCGACGCATCGACACCGCTTCCAGCCCCTCGGTGTCGGCGACCGCCACGGCAGCAGCCACGACAGCATCGGCTGACACCTCGGACCGTGCCCGGCGTCGCACCTGCCCGGCGGGCGCCACCACCGTGCCACTGCCCGGAGTGGTGACCACCCAGCCCTCGTCCCGCAACTGGGCGATCACCTTGCTCGCCGTCGCCATCGCGATGCCGTGGTCGCGTACCAGCGCCCTGGTCGACGGCACCCGCGCGCCCGGGCGGAGCCGTCCGCCCCGGATCTGTTCCCGAAGGCCTTCAGCGATCTCCTCCGCACTGCTCTGCACTAGTGCACTTTGTCGCACATTTCGCTTCGTGGCAAGGCACAGACCCATGTGTACGCCGTACATTCGACGCCATGAAGCAGCTCGAGATCCTGATCAGCGGAGCCAGCATCGCCGGCCCCGCCTGCGCCATCCTGCTCGCCGCCCAGGGCCACCGGGTCACCGTGGTCGAGCGCGCACCCTCCCTCCGCCCCGGGGGCCAGACCGTTGACCTGCGCGGCGCCGGGCGCACCGTCGTGGAGCGGATGGGCCTGCTCCCGGCCGTCGACGACCGGCTGCTCGACCAGCGCGGCATCGCCTGGGTGGACCAGCAGGGACGCCGCCGCGCCGAGATGGGTGTCGAGGCGTTCGGCGGCCGCGGGATCATCTCCAGCCACGAGATCCTGCGTGGCGACCTCGCCGAGGTGCTGTACGAGGCGTCCCTGCCGGCGACCAACTACCTCTGGGGCAACTCGATCGCCCACCTCGACGAGCATCCCGACCATGTCGACGTCCGCTTCTCCGACGGGACCACCGGCCGGTACGACCTGGTGGTCGGCGCGGACGGCATCGGTTCGAACACCCGCGAGCTCGCCTTCCCGGCGGGGGACGTACGGATCGAGCCTCTCGGTCTGCTCACCGCGTGGTTCACCGCAACGCTGCCGATCGACCTGGCCGGCTGGTACCTGATGTGCAACGCCCCAGGGCTGGTGGCCTCCGTACGGCCCTCCCGTGGCCCTGGCGAGGTGAAGGCGGCCCTCAGTGTGCGTGACCCCGACCCGGATCTCGACCTCCGCGACCCGGCCGCCTGTCGTCGCCACCTGCGCGAGCGGTTTGCCGGCATGGGGTGGCTGGTGCCGGACCTGCTGGCCGGTCTGGATCGGGCCGAGGATCTGGCGTGCCAGCAGGTTGGTGCGGTCCGGATGGAGCGCTGGACGACCGGGCGTGTCGTCCTGGTCGGTGACGCCGGCTACTGCCCCACTCCGCTCAGCGGCCGCGGCACGACCCTCGCCCTGGTCGGGGCCTGGACCCTGGCCGCCGAGCTGGCCCGGTCCGATGGTGACGTCGGATCCGCCCTGGCCGGCTACGACGCGGCGATACGACCCAATGTCGCCGTCGGGCAGCAGCTCCCGCCCGGTGGGGCGGACGGCTACGCGCCCCGGACCAGGTTCCGCATCGCCCTCGGCCAGTGGTCGATGCGTAGCATGAACGTCTGGCCGATCCGCGGCATGTTCGAGCGCGAGTTCGCCAAGCCCGACGAGCTGGTGCTGCCGTCGTACGAGATACCGCAGCCGTCGATCGGGTCTCAGGCCGTCAGGTCGTCGGCGGTCAGGTAACGCCCACGCCGGAAGATCCGGTCCAGTGCCCATGACCCGCCACCGACGCACAGCAGCAGGATCGCCGCGCCGGCCAGCAGCAGCTCGGTCTCGCCGGAGAAACCTGACGGGGCACCCGGAGCGAGTGGGTTGGGTACCACCGTCATCTTCACCATCAGCAGTGCCCCGAGCGAGATCAGCAGCATGCCGAACCCCGCGATCCGGGTCAGGAAGCCGAACAGCAGCGCGACGGCGATCAGCGCCTCGGCGACGCCGGTGATCAGCGCCAGGACGCTGGGGTACGGCAACGCGGTGCCGAAGAAGGTGAGGGTCCCGAAGAACTGCGCGGTCTGGTCCATGGTCAGCAGCTTCTGCACGCCGTGAACCCCCATCACGGCGGCGGCGGTCACGCGCAGCGCGAACAGGCCCAGCGACGGCAGGAACTTGTCCGTGGTCCGCGGCGGTTTGCGCTTCTTGCCCGACGGAGTGGTCGTTGCCGACGCAGCCGTCCCGGCGGTCCCAGTTGCTCCCGCCGCAGCGGCGGTGGCGGGGGTGGTCGCGGCCTGGTGCTCGGCCCGTACGGCAGCCAGTCGCTCCTGCTCGCCGCGCCGGTCGGCACGGGCGTACAGCTCGTCGCGGGTGACCCGGCGGCTCTCCGGGGCCTCGGTCCCCGCGGTGTCGTCGACGACCGGCATCACCCGGGTCGACTCCTCCGCACTGTGGGCGCTGTCGGCCTCAGCGTCCGGCGCATCCGCATCGTCGGGCTCGGTAGCCGAACCGGCCGATGTGGGGGCGAGGTCGTACCCGCCGGGCACGACGACCGTGGCCTCGGCATCCTGACCGGTGGCGGTGTCGTCGGTCGTGGTGCTCTCGTTCACCTGGTCCCCCTCGGGCCGGGAGGGCGTGTCACCAGTGCTGGACATGTCTGCTCCTTCGGCTCGTGCTGCATGGTTCGGCGTCAACACGCCATGCTGCCAGAGCCGCGACGTGCCACCGAGCAGCCACGCGGGTCAGGCGCACCTTTCGCCGTACCGACTCAGGGATCGACCAGACCGATCAGCATCGCCTCGACCGCCAGCAGCGGCGCCACATTGCCCTCCAGCGCGGTCCGGCACGCCAGGATCGCATCGATCCGGCGCACCGTCCGATCGGCACCGTCCCGCCCTGCCACTTCGGTGAGCTGGTCCAGCAGGTCCGGATTGACCAACTCCGCGCGAGCCCCGGTCTGCAACGACAGGACGTCGCGGTAGTACGCCGTCAGCTCGGTGAGCGCCAGGTCGAGTGAGTCGCGCTGGAAACGCTTCTGTCGTGCCTTCTGCTGCTCGGCCAGATCTCGCAGCGCCGCCTGGGCGTGGCGCGGTTTCGCCCCCTTGGTCCCCATCCCGAGCGCCTCGGACAGCTCGGCCGTCTCCTTGGCGTCCAGCTCGGCGGTTGCCGCCACTGCCTCCGCCGCCGCGTTGTCCACCAGTTGCTGTGCAGCATCCAGGCAGCTGCCCAGCCCCCGCAGCCGGTGCGGGACCGCCAACAGGTCACGCCGCCGGTTCCGTACGCCTACGTCGCGGGCGAGCAGCCGGGCGCGTCCGATGTGGCCCTGGGCGGCTCGAGCGGCATGGTCGGCGAGCTGGGCATCGACCCCGTCCCGCTGCTGCAGCAGCTGAGCCACGGCCGCCGTGGACGGGGTCCGCAGGTTGAGCACTCGGCACCTGGACCGGATCGTCGGCACCAGATCGTCAACGGTCGGGGCGCACAACAGCCACACGGTGCGTGGGGCCGGTTCCTCGATGCTCTTCAGCAGCGCGTCGGCACCCCGTTCGGTCATCCGGTCCGCATCCTCGACGACCAGCACCTGGCGGCGGCCCAATGTCGGGCTCATCGCAGCCCGGCGGACCAACTCACGCACCTCGTCGACCCCGATCGACAGCTGCTCGGTCCGCACCAGGGTGACGTCAGGATGCGTCCCGCTCAGGGCCGTACGGCATTCGGTGCACTCCCCACAGCCTCCGTTCGGGCACTGCAGCGCAGCGGCGAACGCACGAGCCGTGTTGGAGCGTCCCGACCCGGGCGGACCGGTGATCAACCAGGCGTGTGACATGGCGTGCTGGTTGCTGCCGAGCGAGACATCGCCGCCCGTGCCGGCCACCGCACGGCGCAGGGTCGCCACCGCCAACTCCTGGCCCACCAGACCGGCCCACACCCCGGTCAGCGGACTGTCCACGCTCGTCGCTGAGCCTGAGCTCGTATCGGGGGGTTCAAGGGGGGTCGTCCCCCCTTCTGGACGAGGGGTTGCGCCCGTATCGGGGGGTTCAAGGGGGGTCGTCCCCCCTTCTGGACGAGGGGTTGCGCCCGTATCGGGGGGTTCAAGGGGGGTCGTCCCCCCTTCTGGATGCGTCACCATCACATCGTGCCTGAGAGCTCGGACACTCCCAAGGCGGCGACTCGCTCCCGGATCCGGGTCGCGATCGTCTCGCGCCGATCCCGGGCGGGCAACACCAGGTAGTGGCCGGGGTCCTCGGCGGCCAGGTCCAGGAAGCCGCGCCGGACGCGGTCGTGGAACTCCTCCCCCGCGCTCTCCAGCCGGTCCTGCTCGGCCTTGGTGTGCACCGACTGGTGCGGATCGACATCGAGCAGCACGGTCAGGTCCGGGCGCAGACCCTCCGTCGCCCAGCGGGCGATGCCGGCAACCTCGGCCAGATCGAGCACCCGACCGGCGCCCTGGTAGGCCAGCATCGAGTCGATGTAGCGGTCACAGACGACGACCGCACCCCGGGCGAGCGCGGGCCGTACCACCTCGAAGAGGTGTTGCGCCTTGTCGGCGGCATAGAGCAGTGCTTCGGCCCGGGGATCGAGGTCGCCGGTCTCCGGACTCAGCACGATCGACCGGATCTGCTGTCCCACAACGGAATCCCCAGGTTCGTGGGTACGGATGACCTCGCGGCCGGCAGCCTCCAGCGCCGCCACCAACAGCGTGGTCTGGGTGGTCTTGCCGGCCCCGTCGCCGCCCTCGAAGACGATGAACAGGCCGGGCAGCCCGGAACGCCCGCTCACCGTCCCAACCTCGCCGACCAGTCGTCCCAGTCGTCCACCACCACGCGACGGGCCTGTTCGATCCGTTGCCGGTGCCGCTCGTACTCCCGACCGAGTTCGAAGGCGGTGTCCGGGTCAGCCGCGGCGCGCGCCCGGAACTCGACGACGTACGGGTCGCGGCACCGCTCCAACTGTTCGCGCAGCCGCGCCAGGCGCTTCAGGCGTTTCCGGGACTTCGGCACACCGATCTCGGCGGCCAGCCGGACCACCGCCGTCGCGTCGGTCACCGCCGTGGCCGCACCGTCCCAGGCCCCGTCGTCGCCGTGGATGTGGGCCCGGCCGCAACGTTCGCGGACCTCCTCGACGGCGTCAGCCTGCAGCCGGGACAGCAGCCGCCGAGGGTCGCTTTCGACGCCGGCGACCAGCGGTGGGGTACGGACGGCCGCCACCAGTCGATCAAGGACCACCAGGCGGCGTTCGGTCGTCTCGGCTGCCGCTTCCGGCACCGGGAGGGCCCCGTCGGCACTCCAGCCGCGCAGTGCGTTGACCACGTCACCGGTCCACTCCGGGTCCAGCGCCGGTCCCAGGGCACCGAGTCGATCGGCCAGGGTCGCCGACGGATCGGGTGCCTCCCCGGAACCGGGCTCCGCGGCCAGGGAACGAACCAGGTCGCGCAACCCGGCCGCCACCACCTGGGTGACCAGTCCAGCAGTCGTGCCGGGGTCGATGTCGCTCGGATCGGGGAAGTCGCTGGGCCCGGTCGCGGGCGCGCCGACCCGCCGCACCAGGCTGGGGAACTCGGTCACCTCGGTCGCGCCGACCAGCGCGAGGGACTCCACCAACCAGGCTCGTCGTTCCGGGGCCAGCGGCGCACCCGGCGGGGTCGTGAGTGTGACTTCCCGGTAGCGCGCCGTCGTCAATCCGGCCCGACGGATCGTCACCTTCTCGTCGCGCAACACCCCGAGCGTCGCGCCAGACAGGTCGCGCAGTGCGTAGTCAATGCTCTCGACGGTCAGCGCAGCCACCGGCCCGAGGGTGCCGTGACGCAGGAACGGCTGGACGGCGGTCCGGAACGCGAGGGTCAGTTCCCCTTCGCCGTCCAGCGGTGTGATCTGCTCGTCGGCCGGCGCGGTCCGCTTGCCCCGTACCCAGCCGGGCAGTGACAGGTACCAGTCCCCCGCGCCGTCGGCGACCCGGTGGGCCAGCAGCACCCCGGACCTGATCAGCCGGTGGTCCGGGGCGTCGAGCAACGTGACCGTCAGCTCGGCCTCGCCGGCCCCGGCCCTGGCTGCCAGGTTGCGCAGTTCCAGTTCGGAACTGGCCAGGCGCGGCAGCACTGCGGGAAACGGCAGCTCGACGAGGAGCCGTTCGCCGGTGTCCGCCGCCCGAGGGGTCATCGCAACGATCCCGTCACGCGTCCGGCCCGGCGGCCGCCTTCTTCGCGACCGTCTTCTTGGCCGCCGTCTTCTTCGCTGCTGTTTTCTTCGCCGTGGTGGACTTCTTCGCCGTGGTGGACTTCTTGGCAGCCGTCTTCTTGGCCGCGGTCTTCTTCGCTGCCTTCTTGGCTGTCTTCTTCACCGGCCCACGGGCACGCTTGTCGGCCAGCAGTTCGACCGCCCGTTCATGGGTCAGCTCGGCAACGCTGTCGTCACGGCGCAGGGTCGCGTTGGTCTCGCCGTCGGTCACGTACGGACCGAAGCGGCCGTCCTTCACCACGATCGGGCGTTCCGACGTGGGATCGGTGCCGAGTTCCTTCAGTGGCGGCTTGGCGGCGGCCCGGCCACGCTGCTTCGGCTGGGCGTAGATCGCCTCTGCCTCCTCCAGTGTGATGGAGAAGATCTGGTCCTCGCTGGTCAGCGACCGCGAATCCGTTCCCTTCTTGAGGTACGGGCCGTACCGGCCGTTCTGCGCCGTGATCTCGGTGCCGTCCTCCGCGACGCCGACCACGCGCGGCAGCGACATCAGCTTCAGCGCGTCGTCGAGCTCGATCGTGTCCAGTGACATCGAGGCGAACAACGACCCGGTACGGGGCTTCGCACCCTTCGGCGCGTCCTCACCCAGCACCTCGGTCACGTACGGCCCGAAGCGCCCGTTGCGTGCCACCACAGGGTTCCCGGACTCCGGGTCGGTCCCGAGCTCGCGTTCTTCGCCCATCGGACTCGCCAGCATCTCGCGGGCCTTGTCGACCGTCAGTTCATCGGGCGGCAGCTGGTCGTCGACGTTCGCGCGGCGACCCTCACTGTCCTCGACATAGGTCCCGTACCGGCCGATCCGCACCACGATGCCGGAGTCCTCGGCGTCCAGATCACTGTCGGACAAGGGAAAGGTCGACAGCGCACGGGCATCGATCTCGCCGAGCTCGTTGACCAGGGTGTTGAGCCCGGCGCGGACGTCGGCGGGTGCTTCATGTCCCTTCTCGCCGAAGTAGAACTCACTCAGCACCCCGACGCGGCCGGCGTCGCCGGCGGCGACCTTGTCCAGTACGTCCTCCATGTCGGCAGTGAACTGGTAGTCGACCAGGTGGCCGAAGTGCTCCTCCAGCAGCCGGGTCACCGCGAAGGCCAACCACGTCGGGACCAGCGCGGATCCCTTCTTGAACACGTAGTCCCGGCTGGTGATCGTCCGGATGATGGAGGCGTAGGTCGAGGGGCGACCGATCTCCAGCTCCTCCAGTTTCGCCACCAGGCTGGGCTCGGTGTAGCGAGCCGGCGGCCGGGTCTCGTGTCCGGAGGCGGTCACCTCCACCGGATCCAGCGACTGACCTGCCACCAGCTGCGGCAGGCGCGACTGCGAGTCGTCGGACTGGCCCTCGCTGCCCTCGTCGACCGATTCCACGTACGCCCGCAGGAATCCGTGGAAGGTGATGGTGCGACCACTCGCGACAAAGGTGCAGTTCTCCGACCCGTCGTCGGGCGTCGCGGTGATCCGGACCGAGACCGACTCGCCCTTGGCATCTGCCATCTGGGAGGCGATGGTGCGCATCCAGATCAACTCGTAGAGCCGGAAGCGGTCGCCGGTCAGCCCGGTCTGCGCCGGCGTACGGAAGGTGTCACCGGCAGGCCGGATCGCCTCGTGCGCCTCCTGGGCGTTCTTCACCTTGGAGTCGTAGACCCGCGGCGACTTCGGGAGGTAGGCATCCCCGTACAGCTGCTTCACCTGGGCCCGGGCGGCACTGATCGCCGAGGACGACAGCGTCACCGAGTCGGTACGCATGTAGGTGATGTAGCCGCCCTCGTACAGCTCCTGGGCCACCGACATCGCCCGCTGGGCGGTGAAGCCGAGCTTGCGGCCGGCCTCCTGCTGCATCGTGGTGGTACGGAAGGGCGCGTACGGCCGACGGGTGTACGGCTTCGCCTCGACCTTCTCCACGGCGTACGACGCCGTCTCGAGACGGGTCGCCAGGGCCCGGGCGCCCGCTTCGTCCAGGTGGACCAACGAGGCGTCGGTCAGCCGTCCTCGGGAGTCGAAGTCACGACCCTGGGCGACGCGGCGCGCCCCGACCTGGTGCAGCCGAGCCCCGAAGCGCGGCGGCTCCGCCTCGCTGCCGGCATCCAGGGTGGCGTCGAGGTCCCAGTAGGAGGCGGCCCGGAAGGCGATCCGTTCCCGTTCCCGGTCCACCACGAGCCGGGTGGCGACGGACTGGACCCGACCGGCCGAGAGTCGCGGCTTGACCTTCTTCCACAGCACCGGAGAGACCTCGTAGCCGTACAACCGGTCGAGGATGCGGCGGGCCTCCTGGGCGTCGACCAGGTCGAGGTCGATGTCGCGCGGATTGGCCACGGCCTCGGTGATGGCCTGCTTGGTGATCTCGTGGAACACCATCCGTTTGGTCGGGACCTTCGGCTTCAGCTCCTCGAACAGGTGCCACGCGATGGCCTCGCCCTCGCGGTCACCGTCGGTGGCCAGCAGGAGTTCGTCGACATCGGCGAGCTCGGCCTTGAGCGCCTTGATGGTCGCCTTCTTGTCGGGCTGGACCACGTAGAGCGGCGCGAAGTCGTGGTCGACGTCGACGCCGGTCCGGGCCCATTTCTCACCCTTGTACTTGGCCGGGACCTCCGCCGCACCGGTCGGCAGGTCGCGGACGTGACCCCGGCTGGACTCGACGACGTAGCCGTCGCCGAGGTAGCTCGCGATCTTGGTCGCCTTGGTCGGCGACTCGACGATCACGAGGCGTCGGGTCTTCGTGGGTGGCACAGTCTTCCTCTCTGCGGGCCCGCCGAGTCCGAATGGCATGATCGGCTCGCTGGACAGGGTGCATGGTAGCGCCGCCGCCCATCCGGCCAGCACCGGAGCCCATCCCGCTTCACTTATTCGGGTTTCAACTGCGACCCATTGCCGAGTCGCTCTACCACGCGGTAACCTTCCCCTCGTCTCAACACGAGAGAGGAACCATGATGGGTATCTTCGACAAGGCCAAGGACCTGGCAACGCAGGGCGTTGACCAGTTCGGCGAGCAGGTCGGCCAGGGCGTCGACCAGGCGGGCGACTTCGTCAACGAAAAGACCGGCGGCAAGTTCGGCGAGCAGATCGACCAGGGCAAGCAGGCGGCCAAGGACGGCCTCGACAGCCTCGACGGCCAGGACGACGACATCGCCTGACTCCGTACGACGACACCCCGGGCCCGAGGCCCGGGGTGTTCGCGTTTCCGGGTCAACCGGCGGTTCGCGGCTGCGGGCCCCGGCCGTGGGAGATGTCGCGGATCTCGCCGACCAACTCCTCCAGCACGTCCTCCATCGCCACGACGCCGACCAACTGACCGTCGGTGTCGACCACCTGGCCCAGATGGGCCTCCTTGGCCTGCATCACCTTGATCGCATCGTTCAGCTCGAGGGTGATCGGCAGGCTGGGCATCGGGCGGAACCACTTGCGCTCGATGACGTCGTCCCGGCGCGCCGGATCGGTCTCCAGGACGTCCTTGATGTGGAGATAGCCGTGGACGGTGCGGGTCCCGTCGGGCTCGGTGCTGATGACCGGGTAGCGCGAGAATCCGGTGTCGGCACACTTCTCCTCGACATCGGCGACCGTGTTCCCGGGCGAGACGCTGACCAGGTCAGCCACCGGGAGCAGCACGGCGGCCACGGTCCGTTCGGTGAACGACAGCGCGCCCGAGACCAGCCCGTACGCGTCATCGTCCATCATTCCCTCGCGGCGGGACTCGTCGACCAGGCCGGCGACCTCCTCCGCGGTGTAGGTCGCCGCGACCTCGTCCTTCGGCTCGATCTTCAACAGGTGCAGGGTCATGTTGGCAAGGTGGTTCAACGTCCAGATCAACGGCTTGAGCACCGTGACGACGCCGTACAGCATCGGCCCCAGGATCATCGCGGCCCGCTCGGGCGCGGCGAGGGCGATGTTCTTCGGGACCATCTCGCCCACCACGACGTGCAAGGTCACCACGATCGCCATCGCGATCACGAAGGAGATCGGGTGGATCGCCACCTCCGGCACGTGCAGCATCTCGAACAGCGGCTCGAACAGGTGCGCGACCGCCGGTTCGGCAACGGCACCCAGCAACACGGTGCAGACGGTGATACCGAGCTGGGCGCCGGCCATCATCAGCGAAACGTCCTTCAGGGCCCGCAGCGTGATCCGGGCCGCCCGTGACCCCTCTGCCGCCTTGGGCTCGATCAACGTCTGACGCGCCGAGATGACGGCGAACTCCGCCCCGACGAAGAAGAAGTTGAGCGCCAGCAGCAGGACTGCGACGAGCACACCACCGAGGTCACCCACGGTGCTCACCCCCCTCGTCGCCAGCGAGGTTGTCGTGGACGGTCAGCAGCAGCCGATCGATCCGACGCCCGTCGAGGCGTTGCACGGTGAGTTCGGCGATCGTCTCGCCGACCTCCTCCGGGCCGTCGCCGTCGAGGTCGATCAGCCGTGGCAGTGCCACCTCGACCCGCGCGCCCTTCTGTGGCAGGGATCCGTACTCGGTGAGGAAGAGACCGGCGATGGTGTCGTAGTGCTCTCCCTCGGGCAGCCGGATGCCGGTCAGCCCGAGCACCTCGTCGGGTCGCAGGAGTCCCGACAACGACCAGGAGCCGTCACGCAGCAGCTGGCCCTGGTTGGCGAGCCGGTCGTGCTCGTCGGAGATCTCGCCGACGATCTCCTCGACCAGGTCCTCCATGGTGACGACGCCGTCGGTGCCGCCGTACTCGTCAACGACCACCGCCATCTGCATGCCACCTTCGCCGCGCAGCAACGCCAGCAACGGATCGAGCTCCAGTGAACCGGGCGCCTGCAGGGGGCGACGCGCGATGCTGGCGACCCGTCGGCTGTCACGGTCCTGGACGGGGATGGCCACCGCGTGCTTGACGTGGGCCACCCCGACCACCTCGTCGGCGTCCTCACCGATCACCGGGAACCGGGAGTGCCCGGTCTGCCGGGTCGCCTCGATCACCGACGACACCGGGTCGGTCGCCTTCACGGTCCGCATCCGCACCCGGGGCGTCATGATGTCGGACGCAGTGCGCGAACCGAACAGGATCGAGCGCTCGACCAGGTCGGCGGTGTCGTCGTCCATCACCCCTTCCTTGGCCGATTTCCGTACCAGGGAAGCAATCTCCTCGGGGCTGCGTACCGACCGCAGTTCCTCCTGGGGCTCCATGCCGAGCAACCGGACGACCGCGTTGGCCGCTCCGTTGAGGACGCGGATCGGGCCGTACATGACGGTGGTGAACGCCCGGTTGAACCCCTGGGTGGCGATCCCGACCTTCAGCGGGCTCGCGATGGCCAGGTTCTTCGGCACGAGCTCGCCGTACACCATGGTCAACACGTTCAGCAGCACCAGGGCGACCAGCAGTGAGATCACCTCCGCCACGGCTGGCGGTAGACCGACGAGTACGCCCTTCAGCAAACTCGCGATGGAACGATCGGCCAGGAAGCCGATCACCAGGTTGGTCAGTGTGATACCGACCTGGGCACCGGACAGCTGTGTGGACAGGGACTTCAGCGCCTTCTGCAGGCCGTCGGCCCCCCGATCACCGGCAGCGACGGCCCGGTCGACGGTGGCCCGGTCGACCGTCACGAACGAGAACTCGGCGGCCACGAAGACGCCACAGGCGGCGACCAGCACCAGTGCGAGCACCAGCAGCAGGATGTCGATGATCATCGGGCCATCGGCCTCTCTGCTCGTATCGGGGGTTCAAGGGGGTCGTCCCCCTTGCTCAACACAGTCAACATTCCGTTGCGGAGCAGGTCCCGCACCTCCGGGAGCACGGCGGCTCTCAGCTCGGCCGGATCGCGGTCCAGCAGCCGAGCGACCGCGTCGAGGATCACGCCCAGCGTCAGCTCTCCGTCACAGGCACCGATCGCCCCGGCGAGTGCGGTGTCGCACTGCACGACGCGACACAGGCCCTGGTGTTGGCGGAGCTCGATCCGTTGCGGATCCGGCTCGCCCGGCCGGCCGGTGGTCATCTGCGTGAGGTCAGGGGCAACGACCAGGTGCATCGCGAGCAGCTCACCCTCCGGCAGATGGGCCAGCCGTGACCGCTCGGGCCAGCGGGCGATGTCAGGCCCGACGGGCTGTGCGACCGGGTGTGGCCAGTGCTCCACCGTCATCTCCGGAATCGCGCGACCGCTGTTGGCGAGGAAGATCCAGCCCATGCCGACCGCAGCGACGCCGATCGCGGCGAAGTGGTCCAGCCAGGCAGCGTAGGCCCGGCGGTAGCCCGGCGTGTTCTGCAAACCGGCATCGGCCAGCCAGAGTTCGACGTACTCGGCCGGGTCGAGGACCTCCCGTTGCACCACGTGCAGGTCACAGCCGGTGTCGCTCACCCACGTGGTCAGTCGTTCGGCCCAGTCCCCGTCGACGGGGTGGGCCCAGTTCGCCAACACCTGGGCCGTGCCGCCGGGGTTCAGCCGTCGGGCAGCGCCGGCGACCACTTCCCGTACGAGCTGGTCACCGGGCAGACCCTGCTCGCGATACGTCAGGTGAGCCGCCCCGGGCGGTGACATCACGTACGGCGGGTTGCTGATCACCTGGTCGAATCGCAGGTCCGCCACCGGCTCGTACAGGCTGCCATGGCGGAGTTCGACGTTGGTCACCTCGTTCAGCGCGAGCGTCATCCCGGCCAGGACCAGCGCTCGCTGGTTCACGTCCGTGGCGACGACCCGCTCCGCGTGCCGGGCCAGGTGAAGGCTCTGCACCCCGCAGCCGGTCCCGAGGTCGAAGGCGGTGCCGATGGTGTTCCTGGTCGCCAGCTGGGTGAGCGTCGTCGAGGCCGGCGACACCCCGAGCACGAAGTCGTCGGCGACCCGGTCGATCCGCCCGTCCATGCCCGGGGTCAGGTCGGCGACGATCCAACCGCGCACGCCGTCGTCGCCGTCGTACGGGCGGATGTCCACCAGGGCACGGATCTCGTCGCCGTCGCGGGCCAGCAGGTTCGCCGCGCACAACGGCGCCATCACCTCCCCGAGGGCGCGTTCGACGGCCGCGACCGGTGCCGGACGCTGCAACAGCCACAGGCGGGTGAGAGTGGCGAGCGGATCGTCCGCCCCGTCGAGGGCCCGTTCGCCGGGCAACGACTGGTTGCGGCCGAGAGCTGTGTGGGCCGGGGATCCGAGCCGCGCGACCACCTCGTCGACGTGGTAGTCGCAGCTCTCGAGTCGTGACCGCAGCCGAGCCACGGTCTGGCGCTCCAGTTGGGCGACCGGAGCCAAGCTCAAGGCTTGGGGCGCCACTCCGGTCGCGCGGGGACTGTCAGGGTCTCCGGGCATGGACCAACTCTGCCATATCCACACCAACCGCCACGAGTACGACCAGACGAATGGGTCAGTCTCGCGGCCCGGATGCTGGCGATGCCGGAACGGGCCTGTCAGGCTAGGTTGGAACACGCTTGCCACCCGGTGACGGATGGCCCGCCCCACCGCAGATCCGAGGGAGCATCCATGGCACAGACGACGCTGTACGAGGTTGCCGAGCGCGCCGGCGTCTCGCTCGCGACGGCGTCGCGGGTGCTCAACGGCAGCACCCGTCAGGTCGGCGAGCAGCTCCGTCTGCGGGTGCTCAAGGCCGCCGAGGAACTCCGCTACACCGCCAACGGCCCGGCCCAGGCGATGGCACGAGGACACAGCAACACCCTGGGCCTGGTGGTCAGTGACATCACCGACCCGTACTTCACCCAGATCGCCGCCGGGGTCGTCGAGGCGGCCGATGCGCACCAACTGACGGTCACCATGGGGTCCACCCACCGCGAGACCGACCGCGAGATCCGGCACCTGGCGACCTTCCGCAGCCAGCGGGCCCGCGGCGTGATCATCGTCGGATCGCGCGCCAGCGTCGAGGCCGAGTCGCGGTTCGACGAGGAGATCGCCGCCTACCGGGAGACCGGCGGCACGGTGGTGATGATCAGCCAGCCGGTCGGTGACCTCCCTGTGGTGCAGGTCGAGAACCGTCGGCTCGCCACCGAACTGGCTGCCGCCCTGGTCGAGCAGGGGCATCGCGAGTTCTCGATCCTGGCCGGGCCGTCCGCGCTGACCACGGCCGTGGACCGTACGGCCGGCTTCCGCGCCGGGCTCAAGGCCGCCGGCATCACCGTGCCGAAGGACCGCGTCGTCGCCGGAGGGTTCACCCGCGACGGCGGGCACTCCTCGATGCAGGAGCTGCTGGCACACACCCGGACGCCCGGATGCGTCTTCGCCGTCACCGATGTGATGGCGCTCGGCGCGATCGCCGCCATCCGCGAGGCTGGCCTCGAGCCGGGTGTGGACGTCCCGATCGCCGGATTCGACGACATCCCCACCCTCGCCGACGTGCTGCCACCGCTCACCACCGTGAACCTGCCGCTGCGGACCATGGGTCGGACCGCCGTCGAGTTGCTGGTCGCCGATGCCGAGGCAACCTCCCGGACGATCGGTGGTTCGGTGGTGCTGCGGGCCAGCACCGCGCTGACCTGACCGTTCCCGGCCCGTCGCCGACCTGTGCCCGGTCACCAACGGCCGGCCACGCCCATCTTGGCGAACTTTCGCCGAGATGGTGGCCGGCATCAGTTTGCGTGGTCCATCTCGCAGAAGTTTCCGCCCGAGGGCCGGCGGCGGCCGTACATCGAGCAACTCTGACACCTCGGCGCCTGAACTGGGCGAGCACCGGGTCACCCTTGGCCGAGCAGCCGAAGCTGCCGGGATGCGCACCGCGGCACACTTCCGGGAAGTGACCGGTCGGTTGGCCGGGCGGGCCGGATCCCACCCTCCCGAATCGATCGACCGGTCAGTTCCCGAACATCGCGCTGACCACCGTCCGTGGACGGGGATTGTCGCGACCCTCACCCGTGCAGTAGAGTCGCCGGGAAAGCTCATTCCAACCTCGGCGCCACACCGCGGGCGGGACGTGACTCAGACCAGTGCAGAACAGTAAGGACGACACCTCATGGACACCCGCACCCTCGGCGTAGTGATGAACGGCGTCACAGGACGCATGGGGACCCGGCAGCACCTGGTGCGCTCGGTCCTGGCGATCCGGGAGCAGGGCGGGGTGGAGCTCGCCGACGGGAGCCGCGTCCAGCTGGAGCCGCTGTTGGTCGGTCGCAACGCGGACAAGCTCGCCGAGCTCGCCGGGCAGTACGGGTTGGAGAACTGGACGACCGATGTCGACGGGGCCATCGCCGACGACGACTACTCGCTCTACTTCGACGCCCAGCTGACCAATGTGCGCGAGCCTGCGCTGCGCAAGGCGATGAACGCGGGTCGTGACATCTACACCGAGAAGCCGACCGCGGAGAGCTTCGAGGCCGCGCTCGACCTGGCCCGACTCGCCAAGGAGACCGGGGTCAAGAACGGTGTCGTGCACGACAAGCTGTTCCTGCCGGGCTTCCGCAAGCTGCGCCGCCTCATCGACGGCGGCTTCTTCGGCGAGATCCTGTCGGTGCGTGGCGAGTTCGGTTACTGGGTCTTCGAGGGTGACTGGCAGGCCGCCCAGCGACCGAGCTGGAACTACCGCAAGGAGGATGGTGGCGGCATCGTCACCGACATGTTCTGCCACTGGAACTACCTGCTGGAGGACCTGTTCGGCCGGATCGACTCGGTCTACGCCCAGGCCGTGACGCACATCCCGACCCGCTGGGACGAGAAGGGCAAGGAGTACGCCGCCACGGCTGACGACGCCGCCTACGCCGTCTTCGAGATCGGCAAGACGATCGTGCAGTTCAACTCCTCCTGGACCGTTCGCGTCAACCGCGACGAGTTGGTCGAGTTGCAGGTCGACGGCACCAAGGGCAGCGCGGTCGCCGGGCTGCACCGCTGCAAGGTCCAACCGCGCGAGCTCACCCCCAAGCCGGTCTGGAACCCTGACCTGGTCGAGTCCACCCCGTTCCGCGAGCAGTGGCACGAGATCCCCGACAACGAGGCGTTCGACAACGGCTTCAAGGTGCAGTGGGAGCAGTTCATCCGCCACGTCGTGGAGGATGCCCCCAACCCGTACGACCTGCTGTCGGGTGCCCGCGGGGTACGGCTCGCCGAGATGGGTCTGCAGTCCTCGGCCGAAGGGCGCAAGCTCACGCTGCCGGAGCTGAGCCTGTGAGCTCGAAGCTCTCCCTGAACACCAAGACGGTCAACTCCTGCACCGTCCCCGAGGCCGTCGAGTTGTGCCGGGCGACCGGGATCGAGTCGATCGGACTGTGGCGCGAACCGGTCGCCGAGTACGGCCTGGCGGCCACCGTCGACCTGGTCACCGCGGCCGGGTTGCGGGTCTCGTCACTGTGCCGGGGCGGCTGGTTCACCGCGACCGGCCCGGCCTTCGACGAGGCGATCGCCAGCAACCGGGCTGCCATCGAGGAAGCCTCCGCGCTGAAGGCCGACTGCCTCTGCCTGGTGGTCGGCGGCCTGCCCGACGGATCGAAGGACCTGATGGGTGCCCGGGACCAGGTGGCCCGCGCCCTCGAGATCCTGGTCCCGTACGCGACCAACCTGGGCGTGAAGCTCGCGCTCGAACCGATGAACCCGATCTACGCGGCCGATCGCGGAGTGCTGTCCACCCTGGGCCAGGCGCTCGACCTGGCGGCCCCCTACACCGCTGATCAGGTCGGGGTGATGATCGACACCTTCCATGTCTGGTGGGATCCGACACTGCAGCAGCAGATCCAGCGAGCCGGCGATGAGGGTCGGATCCTGTCGTATCAGGTGTGTGACTGGATCACCCCGCTGCCGGCAGACACCTTGCTGGCCAGGGGAATGATGGGCGACGGGCACATCGACTTCCCGACCATCGGGCGCTGGGTCGCCGAGGCCGGCTACACCGGTGACATCGAGGTCGAGATTTTCAACGCCGACATCTGGGCCGCCGAGCCTCGCGGTGTCGTCGACACCATGATCAGCCGGTACGAAGAACTCTGCGCCCCGTACGCAGCCATCCGCTGATCGAGATCACCAGAACAGCAGCGTGTGCACTCCGGCATCGCCGAGGTCGTACTGCACGCTGCGCGGCACCCGGCTGCTGCCGTCGTCGTACTTCACGTCGACATTGAGCGAGACGTTGCCACCGCGGTCGAGCACGACGACGATCTGGCGGTCGATCCAGTCACAGGCCGTCCTGACGCCGGCCGGTCCGGGGAGGCGGTTCTCCGGGCCGTCCGCGCCACCGAACATCGGCGAGACGACAGGAAACCATTCGACCCGGCCAGCGGCGACAGCGGCATCCAGGGATTCGGCCGTCGTGAGGTCCGCGTAGTCCACCCCGGGCCGTCGCAGGTCCAGGGGATCAGCTGGCGGGGTTCCGGGTGGAACCGGCTCTGGCACACCGTTCGCGGTCGCGGTGACGGAGATGCGGGTGAGGCGACGGTCGGAATCCACCGTGAGCTGCACGTCGTCGATGCCTGTACCGCTCAGCAGCACACCGTCCGGTTGCGGTGTCGCGGTGAGCCCGCGGAAGGCGGCGTACTGGCCGACGGCACGCGGCCAATCGCGGATGTGTCCCTCGGCGGCGGTGGCCTGCAGCACGGACATGACGCGCGGTGTGGTGAGCGGTGCGAGCGCCAGCTGCGGGTGCTCCAGCAGGAACACTGCGATCGTGCCGCCCCCGAGATCGGCGACATAGGACGGCAGTCGATCACCCAGCAGCGTCGCCACCACGGCGAACCGGTTCGCCGTCGACAGTGCGTCCGTGGCGAGCGGGATCTCGGCCGTGGTGAGTTCCGGGATGCGGTACCGCTCGCCGAACGCCCGCAGCGCTCCGGCTCGGGCACACACTTCGTCCGGGAAGCCGTTGACGTTGTTCCACCCCCACATCCAGCTGCCCGGCCCGGATGCCGCCGAGCCGATGAAATGGGCTCGTACGACGAACTCTCCACCGGTGCCGGTGAACACGACGCTGTGCCGGGAGAGCCGCAGCCCGAAGCCTTCGCCGTACGGGGTCCCGGGGCCGATCACGTCGCCGAAGCGAAAACCGGCGTCCATCGCGATCAGGCTGCCGTCGTCGAGGAGGTCCTGGAGCGAGGTCACGGCCATGGCGGTCACCACCAACCCTCGACGCGATTGATCGTGTAACCGCCGCCGATCTTCTCCACCAGGTAACCGGCAACTGCGGTGACCGAGGCCTCCGCCGACAGGCCGTTCACGGCGACGACACCTGCCACGTGGTTGCCGTCATCCTGGCCGAGCGCAGCCAGCAACAGCACGGTCGCGTGCTGGCCGGACGGGTCGTCGAGCGAGAAGTTGATCATGGTGATGTCGGAGCCCTGATGCTCGATCAGCAGACCCAGCCTCCCGTCCGGGACCGTGCAGGAGTACCGGGTGTCGGTGACTGCAGAACACGACGTTCCATCATCAACCAAGCTGTCCACGACCCCTTGTGCGGAACCGAGGAACGGCTTCACCTGCAACGGCTCGAGGTGCGCACCACTGCGCAGACCGGTGATCCGAGGGCCCAGGTCGGAGTCCTGGGAGAGCTCGATCGAGCCCCATTCACGGTCCAGTGTCCGGCTCGCACCCGAGCCGAGCTCGGACATCACCGCCAGCACGTCACCCTCGTCCTCATCGATCGACCGCAGCAGCGTCACCGCGGAAGACTGGAATGCATCGCCCGCCATGCCACTTCCGGGTGGTCCGACTGCTTGGAAGGTGACGATCGACCCGGCGTCGTCCAGGACCCATCGCAGGGTCTGCCGGTCTTCACCGGTCGCGCCGAGCCGGCATCCGACGATCGTCGGTTGGAGACGCTCGGTGACACAGCTGAACCCCATCGACCGGAGCGAGACCGCCAACTGATCATCCGGTTCCGGCAGTACCCCCGGAAGGGAGACCTCCGTCGGCCAGGTCTGCAGCCCCGATGGAGGTGACGACGGACCAGGCCGCACCATCACCACCGCAAGGACGACCAGGATCGCCCCCGCGATCACCGCCAGGACGACCCCCGGCGACGGAGTGGCGCGTTCCTTGAACCGAAGTGGCTGACGTCGGGTGAGAGCCGGGTCCTCCGGACCTGGCGGTTCCGGTCGACTCGCCGTCGGCGCTTGGTAGGCGGCGAACGGGCTGGGAGCCTCGTCGACCGGATAGGCCGGGAACTCCGGAGGTGCCCCGTGACCGTCCGGCGGCTTGTCGCTCATGTCGCTCCCTCCCCCGCGCCGAGCGGCAACGGGCGACCTTCCCAGTGTCGCCGATCGACCGGTCAACTCGGGGTGCGCACGCTGAGCGACCTCAGCCCACGGCCTCGACCAGGGGTGTGGCAGCGTCGACGATCGACTGGCAGTCGAACGGCTCGCGCGCGTGGACGGTCACCTGCAACCCCTCGGACAGGGTCCGCTGCTGCAGGGTCGACCAGTAGTCATTGGGTCTGAACGTCACGTTCAGCCCACACTGCACGACACCGGGGACGCTCTTGCCGGACCGCTGACTGGAGGTGAGCACGGCGGCGTGGCCGGCCACGGTGAGAGAACTCCGCCCCGGTCCCTCCGGCGGCAGTGTGCCGATCGTCGCCTCGACGGTCAGGTAACGGATGACGTCGGTGGAGTTCAGCTTCTGCTGGCGGCACTGCAGGTGGGACGGTTGGGCGAGGATGTTCGCCTGCAGTCCGAACGCCATCGGGAGACCGGTCGACTCCACCAGACCGCAGAGATCCTTGCGGTACAGGGAATCCGCCGGCCAGTTGATGGTGGGGACAGGACGGTGGAAGGTGCGCAACGTGGCCGCGGCCGCCTCGCGCAGGAGCTGGCAGAGCTCAGCGGTCGGCTCGGTGCTCGGCGCGCTCGGCGAGGCATGCCCCTCGAACATCAACCGCACCCCGTTCTCGCCGATCACGTAGCTGCGGCACGGGTGCAGCCGGGTCGCCTCATGCACGACCGCACCGTTCTCCTGCTGTTCGTCGGTGACGCCCTCCTGCCCAAGAGCGGTGACCTCGGTGGGGAGCGGAACGCTGACCTCGCTGACGGAGATGAATCCCCGGTCCGGGACGGGCTCGACCTGGCACGAGATCGGCATGCCGAAGAACGGGGTCGCCGTCAGGGCCGGATGGCGGTTACGCAACTCGCCGGTCGGCACCACACCGCAGGTGTCCAGGCTGGCGTACACGCTCGGCTCGGCCTGAGCTGGGAGGTTGCGGGGCAACGCGCACCCTGACACCACGAGCGCACATCCGACGATGATCACCAAGCCTCTGAGGACGGGATGGACACGGACGCGGGGGAACGGACGCATCCCGAGGACGCTACGACGTCCTCGGGTCACCCGGTGGAGCTCACCACCAGCCTTCGACGCGGCCGATCCGTACGCCATCGTCGGTCTTCTCGACCAGGTGACCGGCAATCGACTCCGCCGTACGGGTTCCGCGCGCGCCGACCGTGGTGACGGTTTCCACCAGTTCGGGCGCGACACCCGGGCCGGTGAGCATCGACGCCAGATTGGGGAGCAGGGCTTCATGCTCGACAGGGTCAAGCTCGATCGCAGCGAGGTCGATCCCGTCGCGGATGATCACGACGCCGTCGCAGGCGGTACGGGTCTTGCCGGCCGTCTCGCAGTCCATGCCTGCGCCCCGGAGCATCTCCGTCACCTGGTCAGCGGTCACAGGGAATCCCTTGACAGCTTGGGGACCCGGGTCGTCGCCCTGACGGATCCCGGTGACCGTCGTCGCGCCGGCTTCCTTGGCAAGTTGGATCGTCCCCCAGTCGAGGTCGACCTGCTTGTCCTTTCCTGTTCGCAGGGCATCCAGGTTCGTGAGCACGTCGACCCGAGGATCATCGGTGCTCATCTGCAGCACGACCGCGAGATGGGCCTGGAAGTCGCCACCGAGTCCGCCTGCCCCCAGCGGACCGGTCATCTGGAAGGTGACCACCTCGTCGTCGCTGTCGAGGACGGCACGCACCACTTCCATCTCGTTGTCGGAGTCCCCCTGGCGGCAGCCGACCATCGTCGGTTCGGCCCGCTCGGTGATGCACGCGAAGCCGAGCGAGGTGAGGGCGGCGGTGAGCAGGTCCTGCGGGGCCGGCAGGGTGACGGGGGCCGCGCTGGGCAGCAGAGCGGGCACCTCGTTCGGGCGTTCCGGCCGCAGTACGAGGAGCACGACCACCGAGACGGCGATCAGCACGACGACAGCCGCCAGGACCGTTGGCGCACTCCGCGACCCGTGCGGCCCCTCGGTGGCCGGCAGTGAGGACCCGCCCGGGCTGGCGGTGTCGCTGGCCGGCGGTGGGGTGTACTCCGGGAACAGCTGGGCGGCCGGGACGAACGCTTCGGCCAACCACGCCTCGGGGTCCCAGTGGTAGGGCCCGGCATCGGCGGGCGATCCGTACTCGTCAACGTAGAACACCCAACCGTGCGGCGGTGGCGGCCAGTACTCCTCCGGCATCCAGTCGGCCGGCGGCAGCCACCCAGCCGGTCCGGTCGGCCATCCCGCGGGAGCAACGAAGTGGATCATGACTGTCTCCTTCCGGCAGTCACCGTCGCAAGGACCCGGAGCCTACCGATCACACGCCCCCGCCAGCGGGTCGTGGCTGCCAGCAGGATGTCGTGGTCGAGGGCGCACTTCCGTGTATCGACCGGTCGCTGCGGGCAACCCTGCCCATCGCCCCTCCCCCACCATTCGACCGGTCACTTCGCGGAACTGTGGTCCGCGCCGATCTGGTTGCGGGTTTCTGCCGTCGGCAGAACCACTTGGCCGGTCCACCGCGAGCGGCCTAGCGTGGATCCATGGGACCGGATCCAGAACCGCTGTGGCGCGATGTCCTCGGCGAACGACTGCGCACCCTGCGACTCGAGCAGGGCCTCACCCTCGCCGACACCGCGGCCCGGGCGGGAATCTCCACCCAGTACCTGTCCGAGGTGGAACGTGGCCGCAAGGAGCCGTCCTCGGAGATCATCGCCGCGATCGCGGGAGCGCTCGGCACCACACTCGCCGAGCTCACCGGCCTGGTGTCGCTCGACCTGACGACCACCGTGGCGCCGGCACCGCTGCTGCGGACGACGTCGGCGCGCTGGTCGGGCCCGGTCGCTCTCGCCGCCTGACCCCCCTTCACGGGACTGCAGCCAGCTGCCACACTCGAAGGATGTGGAACTGGCGCGCACCCGCCGCCGTCGGCACCGTCCTCATCGGCCTCGGCGCACTGGTCGGCTGTGCCACCGTGACACCGGCAGCGCCACGACCGTGCACCGAGATGGGCGCCCCGACCGGCATCAGCATCACCCTGGTCCAACCGCCGGCACCCACGGCGCGTGAAGTGTTGGTGACCGTCTGCGATGCTCCCGGAACGTGCACCGACACCACGGTGCGGTTGCGCCCCGGTGGCACCACGGTCGACCTGGGGTGCAGCGGCACGGCGCCCAGTGCTCCATGCTCGGGAGGCCAGGGCTCACCGGACGGCACCCTCATCGGCTTCGTCGACCGTGACGGCCTGACGACTGATCCGGTCACGGTCACGATCACCCTCGACTCCGGCGGCCGTGGCGAGCAGCGGCTCGGGCCGTACCAGGTCACCCCGACAAGGTTCCATCCGAACGGCCCGGACTGCGATGCCGGCGCGCTCCAGGGGTCGGTCCGCGCGACCATCCCCTCCTGACCCGGCCTCCTGCCCCACGGATCACAGGCCGCGGACGAGATCGATCCGCAGCCAGCGGGCGGCAGTGCGCTCACCGCTGCGCTGTCGGCCAAGATCGCTGTACCGGTCGGCGAGCGCCCACAGTTCCGCAGCCAGGGTCTCGGCCTCGGACTCGGTCAATTCCAAGGTGCGCCAGGTGGTGACGAGGTCGGACGGGATCCAGTCGCCCCGTTCTGACGGTGGCGGGTCAGCGATGCCAGCCGGCATGCGATCGATCGAGGTCCCGTCGGCGAGCAATGTCAGCACCAGGTCTCCGTCGACAGCGAGTTCGGGAGCAGCGGCCGCCACGGCACGCCGGGTGCGGCGGTCCAGTTCGGCGGAAAGCCGCTCGTACTGCCCCTCAGGCACGACGGCGGCGGGGATCCGGAAGCGCCGGGCGACACTGCGGTAGAGGGTCATGGGTCTGCCCTGCCGGGGTCGGCGCCCGACCACCGTGAGAGCGCCGAGGTCGACCAGGCGTCGCGCCCAGTGGTGCACCCGCTGCAGCGGCAGGTCGAGATGGGTGGCCGCCTCTGACACGGTGGTGGGCGCATCGACGAAGGCACACAGGTAGTTGGCCGCATCCCCGTACGCGAGCACGTTGACCAGCCGCGGATCGGTGACCGTGACGATGTCGCGAACCGGACGCACCGGACCACCCTCCTCTACTTCGACAAAGCCGTTGTGGTCAGAGTAGGACGACAGTTACCGTCCGTCCATGCCCGTACGGATCCGCGCCGCACTGGCCGACAGGATGGCGCTGTTCGCGACGATCTGGTCTGCCTCACCGCTGCTCACCCTGCTCGGGCTGGCTCTCCTGGTCGTGGCACCGGTCCTCACCGTCGTCGTTGCCGCGGCCAGCGGAGCAGTGCTGACGGCCGTCATCACCGGACAGACCTGGCCCCAGGTGTCCCCGCTGGTGGTCATCCTCGTCGTGGCCATGGCCGTGGCACCACTGTCGAGCGCCGGAGCGGCCTGGCTCGCCGAGGAACTGGACGCCCGCCGTCTGGCCAACCAGCACGTGGATCTGGCCCGGACTGCCCTTGCGCCCCGCGGCATTGATCATCTGGAGGACACCACGGACCGGGGCCGTCTCACCGGCCTGTCCACGACCTTGGGCGACTGGCGCAACCGCAGGGCGGTGGCCAGCACGAGCGCCGTCATCGCGCTCCGCCTCACCGGTGTGGGCTGTCTGGTGGGGCTGGCCCTGCAATGGCACTGGTGGGTCGGCGTCATGGTCGCGATCGCGGAATTCGCTGTGGGGGCACGGTTCCGGCGCTACATTGCCACGTTGCTGGCGGCCTGGATCCCCGAGCCCGGCTCACCCCGGCACCGCGGTCGCTACCTGGGCGGGCTGTTGACCTCGTCCGATGCGGCCAAGGAGGTTCGGCTGTTCGGCCTGACCGACTGGCTGCTGGGCGCCTGGCAGGTGCAGTTCGATCTCGCCACTGACAACCCGGATCAACGACGCGAGCTGCGCGGCAGCCTGCGATGGGCCTGGTTGCTGACACTGGCGTACGGGATCGCCTTCGGCCTGCTGGCGGTCGAGGCCTGGTCCGGGGCCGTGTCGGCCGGCCAGGTGCTGACCACCCTGCAGCTGTTGGCGCTGCTGTCCTACTTCGGGATGCTCGGCGACCAGCAGTCGGCGATGGTGTTCGCCGGCGAGCTTGCCAGTCGTGGCCGCCGTCTGCGGCAGGCGCTGGGAGGCACTCGACCGCGGCCAGCTTCCCCGCCACAGAACGAAATCCGCCGTCCGTCCAGCGACGTGGAGACGCCCGCCTTCAGCTTCACCGGGGTGCACTTCCGCTACCCCGGGGCAGGTCACCCGGTGTTCGACAGCCTTGACCTGACCGTGCCGCGCGGCCAGACCCTGGGGGTCGTCGGGGTCAACGGCGCCGGCAAGTCGACCATGATCAAACTGCTCACGGGCCTCTACCGCCCGGACCGCGGTTCGGTCACCGTGGCTGGCCTCCCGGCGCACGAGGCGGACGGCAGGGTCACCGCCATCCTGCAGCAGTTCACCCACTGGGAGTTGTCGCTGCGGGACAACGTCGCCCTCGGGGCAGCTCTGTCCACGAGCGAGGTACGGACCGCCCTCGCCGAGGCTGGCGCCGACGGTTTCAGCGCGACCATCGAACTCGACACCCTGCTGTCGGCCAGATTCCCCGGCGGTCGTGACCTCTCCGGCGGCCAGTGGCAGCGGGTGGCGCTGGCGCGGGCCCTGGCCACCCTTCCCCGCGGCGCCGAGATCCTGGTGCTCGACGAGCCGACCTCGGCGCTCGACATCCGTGCCGAGGCGGCATTGTTCGACGACTTCGCCGCACGGACCCGCGACATCACGACGGTCCTGGTCACCCACCGACTCAGCTCGGTCCGGCACGCCGACCGGATCGTCGTGATCGACCAGGGTCGGGTCGCCGAGGACGGCAGCCACGAAGAGCTGATGGCCCTGAGGGGCCACTACCACCGGATGTTCACCACCCAGGCGCGGAGGTTCCACCAGTCATGACGTCGCGCGCCGCTCCGAGGTCATCTGTCAGGAAGGGGCTTCCCGCGTTGCGGGCCGCCCTCGATGACGTCCGGTTCCTGATCGCACAGCTGTGGCGTCTCGACCGGCGAGCCTTCCTGCTCGCCTTCGTCGAAACCGCGGTGTCGCTGGCCCAGGCGGCGGCGCCGATCGCGTATGCCCTCGTCGTCTCGGGCCTGGCGACACACCAACCCGTCCCGGTGCTCGTCGCCCTTGCCTGGCTGTTGCTGGTGCACGGGCTCGGCCTGCGACTCTCGATCCTGGGGGTCGACGCGCGGCTGGTCCTCTCGGACATCGTGCGCCACCACTACGACCAACGCATCGGTGAACTCTCGGCACGGCTACCCACCGTTGACCACCTGGTCGATCCGGAGGTCCTGGACCGCCTCGAGTTGATCATCGCCGAACAGGGCGCGCTGGGCAACGCGGCCAACGGGCTGCTCAACGCCGTACGTGCCTTCGTCTGGCCTGTCGTCGGACTGGCGATCGCGTTGGCGGCTGATTGGCGCATGATCTTCCCTGTCCTGGCAGCGATCCCGATCGCCTGGTCGAGCACCTGGCAGGTGCGCTGGGACCAGCGGGCCGAGGAGGACTCTGCCGTCCATGAGCGCGCCACCCATCAGTTGCTCGCCACGACGCTCGACCCGTCGGGCGGCGCAGAGCTGCGGATCTTCACCGCACAACGATTTCTCCTCGATCGCCTGGCTCGGACCGCGCGATCCTGGCGGCACCCGTTCCTGGTCAGTGCCCGACGGACTGCCGTCACCACGCTCGGATTCACTGGGCTGTACTTCGTCGTCGCGGCGGTGGTCCTGGGGTGGCTCACCCACGATGCCGTTGCCGGTACTGTGTCGGTGGCCGCCCTGACGATGGCCGTCACCTCGACCAGCCAACTGCGGGAGAACTTCACCTCGGTGGAGTTCGGGGTGAGTCAGGTGTCGAGTCTGTTGCGGACGGTGTCGCGCTATCGCTGGTTCGAGCGGTACGCGGCCGAGGTCCACGCCGCCCATCCGGGAACACTTCCTCCGCCCAGCGAGCTGACCGATGGCATCACCCTGAGCGAGGTCACCTTCTGCCATCCCGGCCAGGACGAGCCGGCGCTGCGCGATGTCTCCCTGCACCTCCCCGCCGGCCACATCGTCGCCCTGGTCGGCGAGAACGGCGCCGGCAAGTCCACCCTGGTCAGCCTGCTCACCGGGCTGCACGACCCGACCAGCGGCACCATCACCGTCGACGGCACCGATCTGGCCGAGCTTGACCGTACGGCGTGGCGCGGGCGCTGTGCCGGGGCATTCCAGGACCATCTGCGACCAGAGGTGATGGCGTACCAGGCCATCGGTCTGGGCGAGGTGACCGAGCTCGAGGACCCGGTCCTGGTGGCGTCGGCGGCCGAACGCGGCACCGCGAGCGATGTGGTGGCGGGACTTCCTGACGGGACCGACACGCAGTTGGGGACCCAGTGGCCCGGCGGGGTGGACCTGTCCGGAGGGCAGTGGCAGCGGCTCGCCCTGGCGCGCGGGATGATGCGGCGCGATCCGTTGTTGCTGGTGCTGGACGAGCCGACGGCTGCCCTCGACCCGGTGGCCGAGGACCGGCTGTTCACCCGGTACGCCGAGGCCGCGCGGGCCGCCGGCGGAGTGGGTGGGGTGACGCTGCTGGTGACCCATCGGTTTTCCACCGTGTCGGCGGCCGATCTGGTCGTGGTGCTGCACGAGGGCCGGGTCGAGGAGGTCGGGACGCATCCCGAACTGCTCGCCGCCGACGGTCGTTACTCTGAGCTGTATCGCCTGCAGGCAAGGGGATACAGCTGACCCCTCGACTCCGCTCGGGATCCGGGAGACGAGACGGCCAGCCGGGCGTCGACGCCGTGGGCGGCCAAGGCGGCGATGAGCTCGGTGTGCTGGGACTCGATCGACCAGTGGACGCCGGCCATCCCGACCGACTGCGCGGCCGCGACGTTGTCGAGCCGATCATCGACGAACAGGATCGTCTCGGGGGCGGATCCGATCGCCTCAGCGGCGACGACGAAGAACTGTGGGTCAGGTTTGGCCACGCCAAGTTCCCAGCTGTAGCAGGAAACATCGAAAAGGTCGTCGTAGCCGAGGGTTGTCCGCATGTAGGTGCCGCGGTGACGCTCCTGGTTGCTCCCGAGGTGGACGCCGTAGCCGTTCCGCCGCAGCGCACCGATGATGGCGAACGAGTCGGTCACCGGTTCGATGTGATGCCAGGCAGCGGCGAAAACCTCATCGACGGGCACCTGCACCTCGTACTCGAGCAGTTGGGCGGCGAGCATCGGCAGGTAGTCCCCCTCGCCGGCAAGGGTGGGGATCTCCTCGCGCCAGGTGCGGCGGAGGAACTCCTCAGCCCGGTCACCGAGGTACGGCTCCATCGCAGCAATCCAACCGCCCGGCACGATCTGCAACACCTCGTCGGCATCGAACAGTACGTGCCGGATCGACGACGCCGTCACAGCGCGCTTCGATCCCGGTGCTGTCGGCGCGAGGATCACCCCGTCCGGCAGGGGCGTCGGCTCCTGTCGTTGTCGCGGGACCACCCCGATCTGGAAGTCGTCACGGTAGACCTCGGTGCCGGGATCGGTCGAGCGTACGGTCGACACCTCGACCTCGTGGGCGCGCAGGATCGCCACCAGGGTGTCGATGCGGGACTGCATCTCCTCCGGCACCGGGGTGCGGAACCAGGTGACGGCGCCGATCGAGTTGCCGTCGGCGTAGAACGGCGGATGCGGGAGGTGCTCGATGAACCAATCGTCAATGTCGAGCCACTGCTCGAGCTCGTCAGCGCTCAGCTGATCGGCACGCCGCAGGTGGTCAACGGCGACGAACACCCCGACCTCGATCCCCAGCCGTCCGCGATACGACACCTGGACCCGTACGAACTCATCATTCGTCGTCACGACGATCATCCTCGACGACGACAGGCCGTCTGTCGCGTCGATTTCAGTGAGCACCGCTTCACAGGTCGAGGAGGTACACGCGCAGCCTCGCCGGGGTCCCGTCGTCGTGGGTGTCCGTGCTGGAGACCACCTCGCGACGATGCTGGAAGCCGCACTTCTCCGCGACCCGTACCGAGGCGATGTTCTCCGGATCGACCCGGATCCCGGCCCGGCGACCGATGCCCTCGCTCCGCAGCACCTCACAGACGGCGAGGACGGCGTCGCCGGCCACTCCCCTACCTCGCGCCCAGGGATGCACGGCGTAGGAGATGTTCACCTCATCCGGTTCGAGGCCATCGGCGACGTCGGGGTCGAAGTCAACGTAGCCGGCGAGGCGTCCCTCGTGCCACACTCCGAAGCCGCGCTTGCCCTTGCCAGCCTCAGCGTTCGCCGCCAACAGCTCGAAATGGCTACGGGTGCTCTCCACGGTCCCGCGGGCCCCGGTCAGCCAACGGATGGTCTCGGAGTCCTCGCCAGCATTGTGGGCCGCAATGTCGGCATGGGTGAGGGGTCGCAACTCGACGGCCATCGCCCCATCGTAGGGCGTGCGGTCGCCGATCCTCAGCCGATTCTCTCCCCGCCCCGGAGCCTGGTCAGCAGCGACATCAGGTGATAGACGACCAGGGCCGCGATCGTGCCCATGGCGATGCCGCCGAAGGACACCTGTCCCCAGGTCAGCGTCAGATCAGCGATGCCGATGATCAACGCGATCGCCGCAGTGAACTGGTTGACCGGCTTGGCGAAATCGACCTTGTTCTCCAGCCAGATCTTGATCCCGATGATGCCGATCAAGCCATACAGGGCGACCGTCACACCGCCCAGCACACCTGCCGGAATCGTGTTGATCACCGCGCCGATCTTCGGGGACAGACCGAGCAGGATCGCCACGATCCCCGCGACCAGATAGGCGGCCGTCGAGTAGACCCGGGTCGCCGCCATCACCCCAATGTTCTCCCCATAGGTCGTCGTGGCCGATCCGCCCGCACTGCCGGCGATGATGGTGGCCACGCCATCGGCGATCAGCGCCTTCCCGGTGTCGGAGTTGATGTCGGGATCGCCGACCATCTGGGCCACACCGCGAATGTGGCCCACATTCTCGGCGACCAGGGCAAGCACCACCGGAAGGAAGGCAGGAAGAACGGCCCACACCTGCGGGTTGGTGAACGGGTTGGTCGGGGCATGAAAGGTCGGCAGTCCGATCCAGGCGGCGTCGACCACCAGGCTGTAGTCGACCTCACCCCGAATCAGGGCGGCGAGGTAGCCGACGACCACGCCGACGAAGATCGACAGCCGTCCCAGCAGTCCACGGAACAGCACCGCGGTGACGATGACGGCGAGCACCGTGATCGTGGCGGTCACCGGTGCCTTGGTGAAGTTGTTCGCTGCGGCGGGTGCGAGGTTGAATCCGATCAGGGCGACGATCGCGCCCGCCACCACCGGAGGCATCGCCAGATCGAGCCACCGCGTCCCGGCGAGCTGCACCACGACACCGACCACCGTCAGCAGCGCTCCGACGACGATGATGCCGAACAACGCCGAGCCCATCTGCTGGCTGGCCGTCGCCGCCGTGATGGGGGCGATGAAGGCGAACGACGACCCCAGATAGCTCGGCACGCGGCCGCGGGTGATCAACAGGAACAGCAGGGTCCCGACACCGGAGAACAGCAGCGTCGTGCTGGGCGGAAATCCGGTGAGCACCGGCACCAGGAAGGTGGCACCGAACATCGCCACCACGTGTTGTGCACCGATCCCGATGGTGCGCGGCCAGGTGAGCCGTTCCCGGGGGCCGACGATGTCGGCCGGGTTCAGCCGTCGCGCAGCTTTGTGCAGGTCCCAGACGCGGGCCATTGGCCACCCCAATCAGCAGGCAAGTTGTCCGGGCAGATCGTAGGGCCCGGTGTCGAACTTGGCCAGTGACCTGCCCGCGGCACGCCTGTGATCGAGAACTGTCAGCCGGCGGCTCCGCGAACCTGCTGCGGGTGGATCACCTGGTCGGCCAGCCCGTACTCGACCGCCTGCTGGGCGGTGAAGATGCGGTCGCGATCGGTGTCGGCCCGCAGGGTCTCGACCGACTGGCCGGTGTGCAGGGACAGCACGTCCTCCATCTCCGACCGCAGCCGTAGCACCTCGTCGGCCGCCAGGATCAGGTCCGGGATCGTGCCCTGGCTGCTGCCGGCAGGCTGGTGCAGCACAACACGGCAGTGCGGAAGCACCGAGCGTCGCCCCGGCGCACCGGCGGCGAGCAGGATCGCGGCCGCCGATCCCGCCTGGCCGATGCAGGTGGTCGCGATCGGTGCGGAGACATACTGCAGGGTGTCGTAGAGCGCGAACATGGCGGTCATCGATCCGCCCGGGGAGTTGAGGTACAGGTTGATCTCGCGGTCGCTGTCGACACCGGCCAGGTGGATGATCTGGGCGATCACCACGTTGGCGACACCGTCATCAATCTCGGTACCCAGGTAGACGATCCGCTCGTGCAGCAGATTGCTGTAGACGTCCATGATCCGTTCGCCACGCGGATGGTTGGCGACAATGCTCGGGATCGTGTAGCTGCTCATTTGCGGTACCCCAGTCCAGTGGTCGGTCGCGACGGTGTGATCAGGTAGGGATCAGTCAGCACGGCATCGATGAAGCCGTACTCGACCGACTGCTCAGCGGTGTACCAACGGTCCCGCAACGAGTCCTCGGCGATCCGTTCCAGCGGCTGCCCGGTGAACTCGGCGATCAACCCGAGTACGGTGTCGCGCGTGTGACGCAGATCGTCGGCCTGCAGCTCGATGTCGACCGCGCTTCCGCCGATCCCGGCAGATCCCTGGTGCATCAGGATGCGCGAGTGCGGCAGGGCGTAACGCTTCCCCGGCGTGCCGGCCGATAGCAGGAACTGTCCCGCACTCGCAGCGATCCCGAGGGCACAGGTCCGTACGTCGTTGGGGATCAGCCGCATCGTGTCGGCGATCGCGACCATCGCCGCGACGGACCCGCCCGGGGAGTGGATCCACAACGCGATGTCACTGACCGGGTCCTCGGCGGCGAGCATGATCAACTGGCTGAGCAGCCGAGGGCCGTTCTGGTCGTCCAGGGTCGTGTCGAGCACCAGGATGCGTTGGTCGAGCAGGCGACGGGTCACCACGTCGCTCAGTCGTGGGGTCGGGTCTGGTTCTTCTGCCATGCTCCCACCGTCCCCCGGTAGGGCGCAGGATCACGACCGATGCTGCCGACAGCGGATTCGCCTGCAGCAGAAGGCACGTGAACCTGACGAACGTGGTGGGACAGCTCGTTGGTGACTCGTTCCGGACAAGTGGTCAGTCGGACAGCGGCCGGAGGCCGCGCATCACAACGTCCAGCAGGCGATCGGCACGATCGGCGTGTTCGGGCAGCGGCGCGACGGTGAAGATGCCGATGAGATGGGCAGCGACGTCCTCGGCGGTGACGTCAGGCCGCAACTCGCCGGCCGCACGGCCCGCGCGAAGCATGTCCTCGATCGCAGCGATCAGATGAGCGTGAGTCTGGCTGTGAGTGATCTCCTCGGACTCGATCAGGCCGAGCAGGGTCTCGAGCATGCCGTTCTTGGCGGCAATCCAGTCTCCGAACAGGTCCATCCACCGACGAAGCGCCGCTGCTGGCGAGCACGTGGCGAGCAGGTGGGCCGCGCCGTCGGTGAGTCGAGCGACCTGGTCGGCGTAGACCGCCGCGACGAGGGCCTTCCGGCTGGGGAAGTGTCGATAGAGCGTGGCGATGCCGACGCCGGCCTCGCGCGCGATCTCTCGCAGTGATGGTTCGTTGTTCGCCGCCATGAAGACCCGCGTGGCCACCTCGAGGAGGTGCTGTCGATTGCGTGCGGCGTCTGCCCTGGGCGATGGGGGCATCTCTGCCAAAACGGATCACGCTCCGGTTGTGGTACGGTTCCTGACAAGCGGAGCATAGTCCGCTTCTTGTCGTCCGAGGAGTGATGTCGGCATGGCCACCTCAGTCAGCAGCAGAGCAGTCCAGTTCGTTGAGTCGTTCGGAGGAGCCGACGCTCTCCGCGTTTGCGAGGTACCCATCCCTGACGTCGGTGCCCGACAGGTCCGCGTGCGCGTCACCGCTGCCGGACTGAACCCGATGGACTGGTTCATGACGTCGGACGCATCCACCGCTGCTCGCTTCGGACTTCGCCTGCCCTGTGGATTCGGCAACGACTACGCCGGCGTTGTCGACGAGGTCGGTGCCAATGTGACCGGCTTCACCGTGGGCGATCGAGTGTTCGGCGGCGCATTCTCGCGCAGCGTGGCCGACCACGTGGTCGTGGACGCCCCCGGCGACATCGGCAAGGGCGGTGACATTCACCGCACACCAGAGGCACTCGATGATCGCGTCGCGGCAACCCTTTCGATTGCCGGCTGCACCGCCGCTGCAGCGCTGGCAGTCGTCAATCCCGGCCCATCTGACACGCTGCTGATCGGCGGCGCCGGGGGCGGAGTCGGGGTGTTCGCGGTGCAGCTCGCCCGACTCACCGGCGCCCGTGTCATCGGCACCGGATCGTCCACATCGGCCGCAGCACTGCAGAAGCTGGGCGCCGAGCCTGTCACCTACGGCGAAGGCTTGGCCGAGCGACTGCGCGAACTCGCCCCCGGGGGCATCACAGCAGCCGTCGACCTGCACGGCACTGACACGATCACCGTCGCCCGCGAGCTTGGCGTGCCGAACTCCCGCATGACCACGATTGCAGCGGTCGTGGATGGCGTCACACCGGCGAACGGCGCCAGCGCGCCCGCCGGCGCCATCGACGAGATCGCGCGACTGACGGCGGCGGGAAAGATCCAGGTACCCATCGCGGCGAAGTTCCCGCTCGACCAGATCCGCACCGCTGTCGAGCTCCAGGCCGGACGACACGTTCACGGCAAGGTCGTCATCGACCTCGCATGAGGCCGTGCTCGACCTTGTCAGGAGCCAGCATCTGAGGCACGAATCACCCCGGATCAGGTGGTGTCACACGGCAGCGGCCGTCCACCGCGGATCGCGACCGTTCCAGCCGACCAGCCGGTCGTAGGCCGGCGCATCGTCGGCCACCTCAACGACCGGGCCGAACGGAATCCCTTCCATGCCACGGATGTGGGCCGGGATCTTCGCCTTGGCCCCTGGGAGAGCGGCCTCGGCGAGCTCGGGATCGAGTCGGTCGACCCGCCCGGTGGCGACGGCCAGGTCCCAGGCGTGGGTGGTGAGCTCGCCGACGTAGGACCCGATGGCCGAGGCGACCGACACCTCTCCCCACGGTACGGCGACCTGACGGGTGAGGTCGGCGGTCGCGAGGACCTCATCGGTCGTGCTCCGTGCTGCGGTCCAGTCGCCGACCCAGTCCGTCGTGGGTTGGTCGATCGGGGCGGTCGAGAAGTGCTGCCCACCCACGACAGCGCCAATGCGTCGAACCACACCGACGAGGTGACCGATCAGCGCGGCGACGTCGTACTCGTCGCACGGGGTGGGACGTCCGGCCTGCGCCGGATCAGTGGTGGAGATGAGCTCGCCGGCCTGATCGAGAGCGCGGGCCAGCACAGGACGAGGATCGGTGGTGTTCGTGTTTGTCATGACCACCACTCCATCAGCCAAACCTGACATCCTGTGTCTGGTTTACCTGACACAATCGAAGACATGCGTGCCGACCGTCTGCTCCGCCTGCTCGCACTGCTGCAGCGCCATCGACATCTGCGGGCGACAGAGCTGGCGGAGCGTCTGGAGGTCAGCGAACGGACGGTGCTCCGTGACATGGCGGCCCTCTCCGCCGCAGGTGTGCCGGTGTGGACCGAGCAGGGCCGGACCGGCGGATGCCACCTGATGGAGGGGTGGACGACCGACGCCACCGGGTTGACCACCGATGAGGCACAGGCGCTGTTCTCCTGGGCGAGCGGCGTGAGTGCGGCCGACCTGGGGCTGGGCGCGGACCTCACCGGCGCACTGGCCAAGGTGGCCGCCTCGGTGCCGGAGGACGCCGTCTCGCGCGGCGAGGCCCTCGGCGCGGTGGTGCTCGCCGACCGGCGCCGTTGGTTCACCGAGGCCGAAGCCGTGCCGAGCCTGCCGGTGTTGCGCCGGGCCGCCCTCGACGGCGTACGGGTACGCCTCGCGTACCGCTCCCCTGATCCCCGCAGCCGCGGCGACGACGGTCGCACGAGTGTCCGGACGGTGGATCCGTACGGCCTGGTCGACCAGTCGGGGCGGTGGTACCTGGTGGCGGCCCATCGCGGACAGCTCCGTTCCTACCGGGTGTCGCGCATCGCCGAGGTGAGCCTCCTGAGCGAGCCCGCCCGACGTGCCGACAGCCGCCCCCTCCCCGAGATCTGGGCCGAGCTGCGCGGCAACTTCGAGGTGCAGGCACCACAGCCCACCACTCTCGAGGTGCGCGTGGATCCCAGTGTGGACAGGAGTTTCTGGGTGATCGTCCGCAATCAACTGGTGACCGACACCGAGCCGGTCGCCATGACACACCACACCTGGCAGCTCACCATCCGCGCTGGCAGGGCCGCGCTGGCTCTGGTGCTGGCCTGGGCACCCTGGGTGGAACTGGTCGGCCCGCCCGCACTGCTGTCCGAGCTGCATGACCAGTTGAGGCAGCTCCAGAAGACCTACCCAGCAGGAAGGATCAGCCCTGCCGACCCTTCATCCGAGGGTTGAGCTTGTTGACCACGTACGTGCGACCACGCCGCCGGACCACCTGGGCGCCAGGGATCCGCTTGAGATCCCGCAATGAGTTCTGCACCTTCATCGTTCGAGATTCCTTCCAGAGATCAGCTTTCCAGTCTTCGCGTCGACCAGACCGGCCTGTACCGCCGCCACCAGCCGCCGCGGCACCCGGACCTGACGGCCGTCGACGACGATCGGCACCAGGTCCGGCGCGGCGGCCCTCCACCGCGCCCGACGGTGACGGGTGTTGGAACGCGACATCCGTCGCTTGGGTACGGCCATCAGGCCACCTCCTTGATCGGCCCCAGCCAGGGCTCGAATCCGTCGCCCCAGGTGAAGCCACCCGGCGCGAGCGCCTCATCGGGCGCCATCAGCAGCCCGCCGAATCCGGGGAGCAGGTGGGGAGGCGGCGCTTCGCCGACACCGGTGCACACGATCCGCGTGAACGGGACACGGCCATCCCAGTGGTCGTGTTCACCGATGCTGACCTGCCCGCCGGCGCCGTCCCAGCCGACGACGACCTCGGGACGGGTCGGCAGCCAGAAGCAGCCGCGGGTGCGAAACTCCCCCGTACCGAGCAGGTCGACCGACTCCAGTAGCCGCTGCGGGTGGAACGGTCGCTCAGAACCCATGTCGAGCCGCCACACCCCCGGCGGAGGTGACGGCAACCGCCCCAGCAGCAGCGGATCGATCCAGGCCTCGGTGCGGCCGTGGATGTGTCGCCCGGCCAGCAGCGAGGTGGCCTCGAGCGCGTGTCCGCCGACGCTGACCTCGACATCAGGTCGGGCCAGGGCCGTCACCAGCCCCTGTTCGAGCGGTGCCGGCTCGTCCTCGAAGACCACGACATCGCTGTACTCGACCATGGCGCACAGCACCTCGCCGACCCCGCGACGGTCGTCGGGGCCGCTGTGCAACCCTCGCTCGGCCAGCAGGTCGTCGCCGAGGAGATCGTGCACGACATTGCCGGCCGCCAGTGCAGTCACGACCGAGGAGACCGTGACAACCCTGGCCAGGTTCGGATCCCAGGTGAGCACGGAGCAGACGTGGGCCGCCTCGGCACCCACCGGCAGATGCGCGATGATCGTGGACCACCGCCGTTCCCGGGCCAGCCGCTCCAGGGTCGGCACGATGTCCTCCCGGATGGCGCACCCCACACAGGCATGGGCCAGTTCGGTCTCGTGTCGCTCGAGCACGCCGGCGGCGTCACTGACGATGCGGGTCAGCACCTGACGCACGGGATCGATCGCGTGATGGACACACACGGCGTCCGGCAGGTCGAACTGCAGGCCCACGATCGCAGAAGCCATGGCCCGGGCGTCAATCCCGCTCACCATGACGATCGGAGTTCTCATCTCGCCTCTTCTAAACTAGAATGACAATCGTTTTCATATAGTGCCACAGAGAGGCCTCACATGTCACAGGTGTGCCAGGTGACCGGAGCGGTACCGGGATTCGGCAAGCGTGTCCCCCACTCCCACCAGCGGACCAACCGTCGTTTCAACGTCAACATCCAGCGCAAGCGGTACTGGGTGCCGAGCCTGCGGCGCCACGTCACGCTGCGCATCAGCACCCGCGGCATCGGTGTCATCGACCGCCGCGGCATCGACGCGGTGGTGGCCGAGATCCTGGCTCGGGGGGAGAAGCTCTGATGGCCAAGCGAGGCAACGAGCTCCGACCGCTGGTGAAGCTGCGTTCCACCGCCGGCACGGGATTCACCTATGTCACCAGGAAGAACCGCCGCAACAACCCCGAACGCCTGGTGCTGCGCAAGTACGACCCGCGCGTACGCCGCCACGTCGATTTCCGCGAGGAGCGCTGAAATGGCCAAGCAGAGCAAGATCGTCGCCAACGAACGACGCCGCCGTACGGTCGAGCGGTACGCATCACGTCGCGCGGAGCTGAAGCAAGCCATCCGCGACGCCGAGCCAGGCTCGGCCGAACAGTTCGCGGCCATCCGCGCCCTGTCACGACTCCCGCGGGACGCCTCCCCCACGCGGGTACGCCGACGCGACCAGGTCGACGGCCGGCCCCGCGGCCACGTCCGCAAGGCCGGCGTCTCCCGGGTCCGGTTTCGCGCGCTGGTGCACGCGGGCGCGCTGCCCGGAATCACCAAGTCCAGTTGGTGACCTCCAGATCGGGTCAGGATCCGAGCCAGGGTTGAGACACGAGACGAAGTTAAGCTAGGTTAATTCTCGTGTCGGTCGATGCTCCACCCGCAGCCGTCCGTCCGGGGGCTCCCACCCCACGACGACGGCTGGTCACCCTGCTCGGACCCGCCTTCGTCGCGGCGATCGCGTACGTCGACCCCGGCAACGTCGCAGCCAACCTGACCGCGGGAGCCTCGTACGGTTACCTGCTGGTGTGGGTCCTGGTACTGGCGAACCTGATGGCCATGCTCGTGCAGTACCTGTCTGCCAAGCTCGGACTGGTCACTGGGCACAGCCTGCCGGGCCTGCTGGGCCAACGACTCCCCCGTGGTGCCCGCCTGGCGTACTGGGCCCAGGCCGAGTTGGTGACCGCGGCGACCGATCTGGCCGAGGTGGTCGGCGGCGCCATCGCGCTGAACCTGTTGTTCGGGCTACCACTGCCCCTCGGCGGCGTGATCGTCGGTGTGGTGTCGATGGCGCTGCTGCAGTTGCATTCGCGCCGGGGTCAGCGCACCTTCGAGTTCGTCGTGATCGGCCTGCTGGTGATCATCACCATCGGCTTCGTGTCCGGGCTCGCGTTCACGCGCCTTGACCCAGCGGCGATGGTCGGGGGTCTGGTGCCCCGGTTCTCCGGGACCGAGACCGTGCTGCTGGCCGCCAGCATGTTGGGTGCCACCGTGATGCCTCACGCGATCTACCTGCACTCGAGTCTGGCACGGGATCGTCATGGCCATTCCCGTGATCCGCTCCGGGTTTCGCGACTGCTGCGGGCCACCCGCTGGGACGTCGTCCTGGCCCTGGTGGTCGCCGGATCGGTCAACATCGCGATGCTGCTGCTCGCCGCCTCCAGTCTCTCCGGCGTCACCGGCACCGACTCCATCGACGGCGCCCACGCCGCGATCAGTGCGGCTCTCGGGCCCGTGGTGGGTACGGTCTTCGCCGTCGGCCTGCTGGCCTCGGGACTCGCCTCAACCTCGGTCGGCTGCTATGCCGGCGCCACCGTGATGGGCGGGCTGCTGCACGTACGGATTCCCCTGCTGGTCAGGCGATTCGTCACCCTCGTGCCCGCCCTGGTCGTGCTCGTGATCGGGTTCGACCCGACCCGGGCCCTGGTGTTGAGCCAGGTCGTGCTGAGCCTCGGGATCCCGTTCGCGCTGGTCCCCCTGGTCCGCAGCACCGCCGACCGCACCCTGATGGGCCGCTGGGCCAACCGTCGCTGGCTGACCGTCGTCGCCTGGGTGGTGACCGCCGCGGTGGTTGCCCTCAACATCGCCCTGGTGTTCCTGACGGTCACCGGTCAGAACTGAAGGCGCAGCGAGACTGCAGATGATGCGGTCTCCGACGTCGTGAGACCGCATCATCTGCCATGTCGATGCGGTCGCCGGGCTACGAACCCTAGTCTTGGGTCCATGGACGTCGACACGATCACCCCGGTCGCCCAGGACTACCTGAAGGCGATCTGGACGGCGACCGAGTGGGGTGGCGCGCCGATCACCACAGGGGCGCTGGCCAGCAGGTTCGGCACCAGCGCAGCGAACGTGACTGACACCGTACGGCGCCTGGCCGCGCAAGGGTTGGTCGAGTACACCCCGTACCGCCCGGTCCGGCTGACCAAGGACGGCGCGGCCTATGCGGTGGCGATGGTGCGGCGGCACCGGCTGATCGAGACCTTCCTGGTGACCGCACTCGGCTACGGCTGGGACGAGGTCCACACCGAGGCCGAGCGTCTGGAGCATGCTGTCTCGGACACCCTGGTGGGACGCATCGATGCCTATCTCGACCACCCGACGAGCGATCCGCACGGCGATCCGATCCCCACCGCGGCCGGCCGCATTGCCATGCCTGACGGCGCCCAGCTGCTCAGCGAGGTGGCAGCAGCAGGCCGATTTCGAGTCCTGCGGGTGTCCGATGCCGATCCTGAGGTGCTCGCCGAGGCAGAAGCCCACGGCATCGTCCCCGGCGCCGAGTTCGAGCACGATCCTGATCGTGCGAGCTTCAGTGATGCCCTCGGCCGTGCAGTGTGGTTGGTCCCGCTCCCTGGTTGACAGACATCAGTCCGGCCAGACCACGTCGTCAAGAAAGGCCTCGGAGGCGGCCGCGAGCTCGCCGATGGCCCGGGCCGAGCGTTCCAACGGCCCCGGCACGAACAGGCCGTGGTTGCCCCCGTCGATCTCGACCACATGAGGGCTGAGTTGCCGGGCGACCGCAGAGTCCCAGAGCCGATCAGCAGTGCCGCCCACCAGCAGGAACGGTGCGGTGGCCCGACGCAGCTCGGTGACCACCCGATCCTCGGTGAGCAGTGGGGTCACCCAGATCGCCGGAAGCCCGAGATCGGCCACCAGGCCGGCCGCGAAGGTGCCCAGCGACTTACCGACCACCACCGTGGTCGCGGGATCCAGGTCGCGCAGATGAGGCTCGGCCTGTGTCCTCACCCAGCCCGGCCATTCCTCGTACGGGACCTGGTCGAGTTGGTCGAGGCCCTGCCAGCTCACGGGGTCGGCCTCGGCACCTCGCCGGATGGCCGCCATCACCGGGAAGAAGACCTGAGGGACCGAGGGACCGTTGTTGCGGCCCGGGAGTGCCACCACCGTGCGCTGAGCCATGGCAACACTGTGCCACGCGAGGTCAGGACAACCTACGGTTGCGTAGAAACGGTAGGATCGGGCCGTGCCCACCAAGCTGCTGAAGCGGACCCGTACGGCGATCACCACCGCCGTACGGACGCGCGTCAACGGCGAGAACTTCGCCGCTGTTCCCCCTGTTTGGCAGACCCCGGGTGACCGCTGGTTCGCCCCGTCCGACGCCATCTGGCGGGTGCACCGCGACACCTCCATGTTCATCGGCGGAATCCGTGCCCTGCTGCTGCAGTCACTGCACCCGGTGGCCATGCAGGCGGTCTCGGAACACTCCGGCTACCGCAGCGACCCCTGGGGGCGTCTGCAGCGGACGGCGCAGTTCATCAGCGTCACGACCTACGGCACGGTTCAGCAGGCCGAGGCGGCGATCGCCAAGGTCGACCACGTCCACAACTTCATCAAGGGCGTCACCCCCGAAGGCGAACCGTACGAGGCCCGCGACCCGCACCTGCTGAAGTGGATCCACATCGCCGAGATCGACAGCTTCCTCGCCGCCCACCAGGCCTTCGGCGCCAAGGCTCTCAGCCCGGAGCGCTGCGATGAGTACGTGGCCCAGACCGCCGTGGTGGCACAGAAGCTGGGCGTCATCGATGCTCCGCGTACCCGCGCGGACCTGGATGAGCAGCTGATGTCGTACCGGCTCGAACTGCGCCGCACCGAGGCGGCTGTCGAGGCTGCCGACCTGCTGCTGAAGCATCCCCCGCTGCCGAAGTCGTCCCTGCCGGCCTACCAGATGCTGGTCCAGGGCGCCCTCTCGCTCATCCCGGCCTGGGCCCTGGCTCGGCTGCGGTTGCCCTACTCGCCACTGCGCACCCTGATGGCCAAGCCGATTGCCCAGACGGCCTGCGGGACCCTGCGCTGGGCCTTCGCCGTCGACCAGGTCCACACCCCTCCGCCGCCGATCGACTGAGTCACCTCGGTCCACCTCCCTGGCCGCCCGCGCCGCCCATCATCTGGTTGGTCAGTTCGGTGACCTGCCGTCCGCTCACCGTGACCGTGCCACCGGTCAGGCTGCCGGTGCCGTCGTAGTCGAACGGCGACTGGGCGGTGATGTCGATCGTCCCGCCGTTGATCGCCAGGTCGCCGTTGCTGTCGATCGCATCGGTGTCTCCAGCACCCATCGTGACGGTGAGCGAACCGCCGTTGATCGTGATGCTCAGGCCATCGGTGATGATCTCCGAGGTCGAGGCGTTGATCCCGTCGTCGGAGGCGCTCAGCGTGATGTCACCGTCGTCGATCACGATGACCGGAGCCTCGATGCCCTCGACGGATTCGCTGATGGTGACGGTCCCGCCGGCGATCCAGATCTTCTGCTCGGCCTTGATGGCGTCGTCACCGGTGGAGATCGTGACCGTTCCGCCGGTGATCGACACCTGCCCTGCTCCCAGATCGGTGTCATTGCTCGACTTCAGTCCGTCGCCAGTGGCGTCGACAGTGATGGTTCCGCCGGCGATCGTCAGCGAATCGGTGCCGCGGATTCCGTCATCGACGCTCGTCACGTTGACCGTGCCGGACAGCACCCACAGGTCATCCCTGCCGACGATGCCGTCGGCGAAGTTCGCGGTGAGGTTCAGGGTTCCGTCACCGGTGAGGTAGAGGTCGTCGGCCGAGTAGATCGCACCGTCGATCTCCTCGTCACTGCGCGTCGAGGCGTCCGAGAGGGTGTTGGTGCTGCCGTCGGCCAGCTCGATCACTGTCAGTTCGGCGTTGTCGACCTGGATCGCCGCGCCCTCGCTGCTGTTGATCGTCACGCCGCCCAGGACGATCCGCACGGCTCCGTCGGTGTCCACCACCACCTGTCCGGTGGAGGTGCCCGAGATGACGTAGGTTCCGGCCTCGATGATCGTGAGACCCGCGCTGCTCAGTGTGACCTCCGTGGTCGGCAGCGAGTCCCAGTCGACATCGATGCTGGTGTCGGTTGCCGTCGGCGAGGTCGTGGCCGATGAGCTGCTCGTCACATCCGAACTGGTCGACGTCGAGATCACCGGAGTCGTGGAGCTGTCGCTCGCCGCAACGCCGGTCACCGTGCAGCCTCCGAGCACCAGGACCGTGGCGAGTAGTCCGGCGGCGATCTTGGTGCGGTTCTTCATCGTCGTTCCTTCCGTGGCATCCGTGTTCGGTTCCTGGAGAGAACTTCACCACTGCTTGCTGTACGTCGTCTGTGACGGTCTTGTGAGCCATGCATGAGACTGCTGTCCGCAGGGTCGCAGGACCGCACGATCCCACCGACACCGCGATCGCCCCACAGTGGTTGACCGCTGGACTAGACCAGCAATATGATCGGCCGCACCCCAATGGCGGACGGAGTGGTGTGACGATGATCAGCAGAAGAGCTCTACTCGGCACGGCGCTGACGGCGACCTCGCTGTCCGCCCTGGCCATGGCAGGTTGCTCGGCAGGTTCCTCGGACGGCCCGGTCAGCGTGTACAGCTGGCGCCAGGAGGACGGTGACGGCTACCGGAAGATCTTCGACATCTTCACCCAGGCCCATGCCGACATCACGGTGAAGTTCGAACCGTTCAATTCCACCGACTACGACCAGATCCTCGCCACGGCCATGCAGTCGGGCGACAACCTGGACCTGATCCAGCTCAGGCCGTACGCCGGTGGGCGCGAGATCGCCGACACCGGCGACCTGGCGCCGCTCGACGACATGGCTGAGTTGAAGGGCTTCTCGCCGGAGAGCCTGGCTGCCGTGAGCGGCAGTGACGGCAAGGTGTACGGAGTACCGACGGCCCAGAACGCGCTGATCACCTTGTACAACAAGGAGATCTTCGACCAGCACAAGATCGCCCGGCCGAGCACCTGGCCGGAGTTCCTGGACGCGTGTGCCGCGCTGAAGAAGGCCGGGCTGGTGCCGATCGCGCAATCGGGCAAGGCCGCCTACCTGCTGACGATCCTCTACCAGGCCGTTGCCACCAGCGCTCTCAGCCCGGCGTTCGGCAAGGCGGTTGACGACGGGTCGGCCGACTTCACCAGCCAGGAGTTCCGTGACTCGGTGCAGCGGGTGCTGGACCTGAAGCCGTACGTGCCGGAGAGCTTCATCGGGATGGCCGATGACGAGGCGCGGGCGATGTTCGCCCAGGGCAGGGCCGCGATGTACATCAACGGTGACTACCGGATCAAGCCGCTGCTCGACCTCAACCCGAAGCTGCAGATGGACTACCTGGCCAGCCTTCCGGAGGCGACTGGCCCGGTGCAGCTGAGCACCGGGGTGGACGGCGCCTACGCGCTGATGGCGTCCTCGCCACGTCTTGAGCAGGCTCGCGCCCTTCTTGCCTGGATGGCGACAGAAGAGTTCGGCTCCGCCTTCGCCACGACCTTCTCCCGGCTCAGCCAGGTCCCGGGCGCGAAGGCCGAGGACCCGTTGCACGTGAAGCTGGCCGAGGAGATCGCCACCGTGGGCACGGAGAATCCGTTCGCGCGGCTCGGTGGCGGCAATCCTGATGTGAAGGCCGAGTTCGAGAATGCTCTGCAAGGTGTCCTCGGCGGTCAGATCTCTGCCGACGAGCTGTTCGCGAAGACCCAGGAGGCCTACCAGGCCTCCCGGCAACGGTGAGCAGGTCGCTCCGGGCAGCTCGCGGTGGGGCGGCCCGCATCACTCCGCTGGTGCACCTGTTCGCGCTGCCGGCTCTCGTGGTGTACGGCGTGTTCGTGCTGTACCCGATCGCGACCACTCTGCTGAACAGCTTCTTCGAGTTCCGTGGGATGCATCGCGGCGCGTGGATCGGGCTCGCCAACTTCGAGACGCTGTTCACCAAGCCGCCGCTCAATGGCCGGGTGCTCAACGCGGTCAGTCACAACCTGATCATGTTCGCCGCGTCCATGCTGACCCTGGTGCTCGCCTTCGTGATCGCCGCGCTGCTGCACCAGCTCACCGTTGGGCGCGAGTTCTTCAAGGCGGCCTTCTTCCTGCCCCGCTTGCTCTCCCTGATCGTGGTCGGCTTTCTGTGGCAGCTGATCCTGAGTCCGCAGTCCGGCGCCTTGAACGCGCTGCTCGATGCTGTCGGGCTGTCGGCCCTGAGCCATGCCTGGCTGGCCACACCTGCCTCGGCGTTGGGTTCGGTGATCGCTGTCGGAGCATGGCACAGCATCGGCTTCGCCATCCTGGTGTTCCTGGCCTCGATGCAGGCCATTCCCAGCACCATCTACGAAGCCGCTCGGCTGGACGGCGCGTCCGCCACGCGCATCCTGGTGTCGATCACCCTGCCGCTCACCCGCTCGGCCTGGATGATCCTCACGGTGCTCGGCTTCATCGGGGCCTTCGAGACCTTCGACCTCGTGTACGCCATGCAGGGCGCGGCGGGCCCGCCCTACTACGGCACGGACACCCTCGGACTGCTTTTCTACCGGCTCGCCTTCGGTGGCGAAGGTGGGACGGCTGCCGTCGGTCTCGGCTCGGCCCTCGCGCTGTCGATGCTGGTGGTGATGGCAGCCGTGTCGCTGTTGACGCTCCGACTCTTCCGCCCCGGACGGAGTTGACGATGGTCACCACACGAGAACGCCGTCGGGTGCGGGTCACGCGACTGTTCGGCTACGCCGCACTGATCGCGTTCACCCTGGTCCAGCTGGCGCCGGCGGCGCTGATGCTGCTCAACTCCCTGAAGTCGGACCTGGACGTCCTCAGCAATCCCATCGGCCTGCCCGCCGAGTGGCTCTTCTCCAACTACGCCGAGATCTGGCAACGGGCCAACTTCGGGCGCTACCTGCTCAACTCCGTCGTGGTGACGGGATCCTCGGTCATCGTGCTGATCCTGATCGCCTCCATGATGGCCTTCTACCTGGCGCGCTTCGACTTCGTCTGGAACAGGGCGCTGCTGCTGGTCTTCCTGCTGGGGTTGATGGTTCCGCTGCGACTGGCGGTGATCCCCATCTTCAGCCTGATGCGTGACCTGCACCTGCTGGACTCGCTGGCCGGCCTGGTGCTGATCCAGGTGGCCGAGCGCCTCGCCTTCGCGGTCTTCGTGTTGTACGGCTTCGCCCTGTCGGTGCCCCGAGAGATCGAGGAGGCAGCCCTGGTCGACGGGGCCGGCTGGCGCAACGTGTTCCTGCAGATGTTCCTGCCCCTGATGCGGCCTGCACTGGGGACGGTGGCCATCGTGACAGCGGTGAGCATCTGGAACGAGTTCTTCTTCCCGCTGGTGCTGATCCGCAGCGAGGAGATGCGGACGCTTCCGCTCGGTCTGGCCACCGTGATGGCGGAGTTCCGTACCGAGTGGTCGCTGCTGTTCGCCGGACTGACGATCGCGGTGCTCCCGGTGATCGTGCTGTTCGTCGCGATGGCACGTCAGTTCATCGACGGCATGACGGAGGGAACTCGATGAAGCAGGTGGCGAACCGGCCGGAGCGGACCGACCGGGTGGTGTCCTTCGACCTGGACGACACCCTGATCCGTGGTCCGTTCTCCCATGTGCTGATCGAGGTTGCCGAGTCGGTGGCCCAGTCGCCGGCCGAGGTCGCTGGCCTCAGGACCGAACTGCAGCAACGACACCTGCAGCTGCTGGACGCCGACGACCTCGGTGCCTACGACTGGCACCAGATCGTGGCCGACACCTTCGGCGGACGCGCCGGAGAGTTCGACCTGCTGGAACGGCTGGAGCACCATGCCGCGGCCAACCTGACCCAGGTGCTGCACGACGACACCCCGTCGCTGCTCGAGGAGCTCCACGACAGCGGCTGGCGGGTGGTGCTGGTCACCAATGGCTGGCGCCGCTACCAGGAGCCGGTCCTGAGACATGTCGGACTGCTCGACGTGCTCGACGAGGTGATCACCAGCGACGATGTCGGGATCGCCAAGCCCGCCGGCCAGATCTTCGCCCGAGCGCGCGCTGGTGCCAGCGACCATGTCCATGTCGGCGACCGGATCGACCACGACATCGTCGGAGGGCATCGCGCCGGGGCACGGACCGCGCTGCTTCGCACGGACACCCCTGACGATCCCGCTGAACACGAGCCGTACCTCCATCGACTGTGGCAGAAGTTCCGGGTGGGCCCGGACGACGAGCGGGCGGCTCGGCCCGATCTGATGACCAGTCGCCTGGTCGACGTGGTCAGCTGGCTCAGGGCGTGAGTGTCGCCCCTGGTCAGGGAATCTCGTTGCGGAGCACGATCTCGTACCGATCGGCACGGTAGACCGACCGGCCGATCTCGATCACCCGACCATCGGCGTCGCGGCTCTCCCCGCCGATCTCGAAGGCCGAGTCGCCCTCGGCGACCTCCAGCAGCTCGGCCTCGTGGGCGGTGAGCGCCACGGCCCTGATGCGCTGCACATGGGTCGCCGCCCGCACACCCCAGCCGTCGGCGAGCACGTCGTGGAGGGACAGCACATGGAAGTCGTAGGCCTCCAGCCCGGGAAACCTCTCGAGCGCCAGCTGGGACCTGATCACGGCCATCGGACGGTCGTCAGCGGTCCGCAGCCTCAGCAGGTCCAGGTAGCGGTCACCGGGCTCGATGCCCAGGCTGTCCGCGACGGTACGTGACGCCTTGCGAACCCTCGAGGAGATCTTGCGACCTCCGGGCACCATTCCGCGTGAAGCCATGTCCTCGTCGTAGGAGGCGAGGTGCCGGGTGTGGATGAACCGAGGTTGGGCTGCGAAGGTTCCTCGTCGTGCGATCCGTACCGCCAGCCCCCGAGCGATCAACTTGTCGACCGCTTCTCTCACCGTCATCCGGGCGACTCCGAAATGCTCGGCCACCACACGTTCGGAGGGAAGTTCGCCACCGACCGGCAGGGTCGCGACCACCTCGGTCAAGATCGCCACCAGCTGTTCCACCCGAGTGCCGCGGTCACCCAGGTCCGATGGCAGTCCGGCCAGCAGCTCAGTGGTCTGGGTCTTCACCGCAAGCCCGTCTCCCTGACTCATCAACTCAGCTCGATCCAGACCGGCCGGTGGTCCGAGGCATGGTCGAGTTCCGGATCGGCGGTCGTGTCGTCCACGACGCCGTAACCGGCGAGCTCGACCGAGGGCGTCATCCACACCTGGTCGAGGCGGATCGGGCGCCCCGCTGCCCCGCCGGCAGCCGCCGGCCCATGGCCGGTGGTGGGACGGCGATCCCCGACATGGGCGCCGACATCGATGAGTCCCGCGGCGGCCAGCACCTCCAGCGGCACCCGGTCGGCGGTGTCCGAGCCGAACTGGTGGGTGCCCAGACCGAAGGCGGGCTCAGGATCTCCGGGCGGCACCGCGTTGGCATCCATCACGATCACGCCGTGCCGGTGGGCAGGAAGATGGGCGCGAAGGAAGGAACCCTCGATGCGTCGCAGTGTCGGGTCAAAAGGGTTGAGATGGGTGCCGACCACGACCAGCGGTTCGGCGACGTCCGGCAGCTGTAGCACCGCACGGTAGCCACCGTGCCACCAGGCCTGTAGCTGCGGCTGGCCGTCGAAGCTGACCAGTTCGATCGGCGTGTTCCAGAAGATCGCCATGTGGCAACCGGTCTTGGCCTCGTACAGCTCTCCTCCGGCATAGCCGAAGTCGTGCTTGGCTCGTTCGAACAGGGCCCGGTCATCGGCGTCCCAGCGCCACCCCTCGGTGATGCACAGCACCTCGGGAGCATGGCGTCGTACCACCGCGACCTGCTCCAACCAGCGCACCTCATCGCCACGGGCGAGCTCGATGCCGGCCTCGTACAGGTTCCAGAACATCAACCTGGTCACGAAAGTATCCCCGTCGTCATGAGTGCTGTGATCTCGGCTGTCTGGTCGGACGAGGGCACGCCCCAGCCGTCGCGATAGCCGGTGATCGTCCGCAGACCTTGGGATGTACCGTCCCCGCCGAGCACCTCCAGGTCGTCGACAGTGATCAACCCGGGGTGGGCGACACCGATCGCCTCGGTGATCTTGAGCAGCTCGTGCCGGAAGGTTCGGACGTAGTTGGCGAGTCGGACCGATTTGGACGTCGGGTCCAGACCGCCCGCCAGCCAACGATTCTGGGTGGCCACGCCTGTCGGGCAGTGGTCGGTGTGGCACTTCTGCGACTGGATGCAGCCGATCGCCAGCATCGCCTCGCGAGCGATGTTGATCATGTCGGCGCCGAGCGCGAAGGCGTACGTCGCCGAGTCGGGCAGACCGTTGCGGCCCGAGCCGATGAAGGTGATCCGATCCGTCAGCCCGGCTTCGGCGAACAGGGAGTACACCAGAGCAAAACCGATCTTGAACGGCAGCGCCACGGAGTCGGAGAACACCCGGGGTGCTGCTCCCGTCCCACCTTCGCCGCCATCGATGGTGATGAAGTCGACGCCCCGGTCCCCCGGGCCGCTGAGACGGACCAGTTCCTCCCAGAACCCGAGCTCGCCCACCGCGGACTTGATGCCGACCGGCAGCCCCGTCTCGGCGGCAATGTGTTCCACGAAGTCGAGCATCGAGTCGACGGAGTCGAAGGCGGTGTGCCGGGACGGGCTGATGCAGTCCACGCCCTGCGGGATGCCACGAATACCAGCGATCTCAGCGCTCACCTTGGCGCCGGGCAGCATGCCACCCAGACCGGGCTTGGCCCCCTGCGACAGCTTGATCTCGATGGCCCGTACGGGAGCCTGCTCGAGTCGTTCCTTCAACTGGGACAGGGAGAACCGGCCCTGCTCGTCGCGACACCCGAAGTATCCGGTGCCGATCTGGAAGATCAGCTCACCACCCTGGCAGTGGTAGGTCGACAGCCCACCCTCACCAGTGTTCTGCAGGCAGCCGGCGAGCCTGGCGCCGGCGTTCAGCGCCGTGACGGCTGCCCCGGACAACGACCCGAAGCTCATCGCGGACACGTTCACCACCGAGGACGGCCGGAACGCCTTCGTACGGCGGCGAAAACCGCCGAGCACCTTGGCCGAAGGGATCACCGCATCGTGCCCGGCCGACTCCACCGAGGTCGGTGTCGCAACGGCGAAGGTGCGTTGCTTGATGATCGGGTAGCCCTGGGTGGTCTCCAGATCGTTGTCGGTGCCGAAGCCGAAGTAGTTGTTCTCCTGCTTGGCCGAGGCGTAGATCCAGCGTCGCTGGTCCCGCGAGAACGGCCGTTCCTCGTCGTTGTCGGTGACGATGTACTGCCTCAGCTCGGGGCCGATGGCCTCGAGTGCGTAGCGCGCATGCCCGATGATCGGGAAGTTGCGCAGCAGCGCATGCTTGCGCTGCCACAGGTCGTAGCCGACCACTCCGGCGAGACCGACGATCGGTGCGGCCACCAGGGCCTTGGTCCACTTCACGACAGCAATCTAGTGAGCCGCGGGCCGTTGCGGACCGGTGGGGCAGGCATGTCTCGGGCGCTTCTCCTCGGACGCGCCGAAGTTCCGGCGGAACGCAATTGGACTACCTGTTGACTCAAATGCCACAACTCTTGCAGGATGTGTTGCAGTCATCGTCCCCCGATGGCTGGGTTCGCCCGACCCGTGCGCACTCGGCCACCCACTCGAAGGAGAGCACCATGTCCCGCCCCCAGCCGTCGCATCCGCCGACATTCCCGGTCTCCCGTCGTTCCTTCTCGCTCGGCGCCACCCTGGGTGTCGGCGCACTTCTCGCCCCCAGCGGTTTGACGGGAGTCGACGCCCAGGCCGACACCGTTGCCCCGGCCTTTCCCGGAGCCGAAGGCTGCGGCAAGTGGGTGACCGGTGGACGCGGCAAGGACGTCTACGTCGTCACCACCTTGGCCGACACTGGTCCGGGCTCCCTGCGCGACGCGACCTCGCAGAGCGATCGCACCATCGTCTTCGCCGTCTCCGGGACGATCGAGTTGCAGTCCGAACTCGCCATGAAGGGCTCGAACCTGACCATCGCCGGCCAGACCGCTCCCGGTGACGGCATCTGCCTGGCCGGCTACACCACCTCGATCCGCGGCACCAACGTCATCATGCGTTACCTGCGGTTCCGGATGGGCGATCTCACCCAGAACGACCGCGACTCCTTCACGATGCGGCGCACCCAGGACGTGATCATCGACCACTGCTCGATGACCTGGGGCATCGACGAAGCCCTGTCGGCGTACGAGAACTCCAATGTCACCATCCAGTGGTGCCTCATCGCCGAGAGCCTCACCATGTCGGCCAGCGCCAAGGGCCGCCACGGGTTCATCGGCATCTGGGGTGGCGACCACATCTCGTACCACCACAACCTGATCGCCCACAGCACCAGCCGCAACCCGCGGTTCGCCCCGGGCAACCTGCCCGAACTCCCGCTGTCGGTCGATCACCGCCAGAACGTGATCTACAACTGGGGCTACAACTCCTGCTACGGCGGCGAGCGTGCCGAGGGCATCAACGTGATCGGCAACTACTACCGCCAGGGTCCCGACACCCTCGACTTCGTCTCCCGTCGGATCGCCAACCCGACGGTCTCGACGGCTGGCGGGCCCGGCGCCTGGTACGTGGCCGACAACGTGGTCCAGAACCACGCCGACGTCACGGCCGACAACTGGCTCGGCGTGGACGCCGAACCCGGGGCGTACACCCAGCTGTCGGCCCCGTACCCGTTCGCCGACATCCCGCCCGCGACGACGGCACAGGTGGCCTACAACCAGGTGCTCGCCGGGGCCGGAGCCGTCCTGCCGCGGCGCGACTCGGTGGACGCCCGGATCGTCGCCGACGTCCGCGCGGTCAGTGGCCGGGCGATCAACTCACAGTCGGAGGTGGGTGGCTGGCCCGTGCTCCGGTCCACCACCGCGCCGGTGGACAGCGATGGTGACGGCATCCCCGATGCCTGGGAACTCGCGCATGGGCTGGACCCGAACGACGCCACGGACGGCAAGACCGTCGGTGCCGACGGCTACACCAACCTCGAGCGCTATCTGAACTCGATCACCGCGACCGGTGCAGCCAATCCGACAGTCAGCATCACCACCCCCACCCTCAACACCGTGGTACCGCTCAACTCCAACGCCGCCGATGCCACCACCGCGGTCACCATCAGCGCCACCGCGGCCGGGCAGGGAACGAGCATCGCCAAGGTTGAGTTCCGGGCCGGCGACCAGCTCATCGGGACCGCGACCCAGTCCCCGTACACCGTGACCTGGTCCAGCGCTCCGGAGGGCACCCACTACCTGACGGCGACGGCGGTCGACAGCACCGGAACCTCGACCAGCTCGTCGGCCATCCCGCTCCACGTGGCGCGCAGCACCGATGTCGCGCCGTGGACGAGCGTGGACATCGGCTATCCGCGCATCGCCGGGGCCGCCGGCAAGCTGAGCGCCAGTTCCCTTGTGGTACGGGGATCCGGGGCGATTGCCGGTGGCACCGAGGGACCGGAGGGCGCGTCGGTACCGGTGCCGCCGACTCCGGATCACTGTCACTATGTCCACCAGGAGCTCCGCGGCGACGGCCACATCGTCGCCCGGGTGGATTCCTTCCGCAAGGCCTATCCGGGCATGCTGGGTGGGCTGATGCTCCGTTCCAGCCTGGGGGCCTCCGGGGCCGAGGCCACGATCGCCCTCACCTGGGACGGCGACGGCCTGGTGTCACGCCTGGTGCGTCGTACCGAGGTGCATGGCGCGAACAACTTCAGCCAGTATCCCGCGGTGGCCGCCGACGACCCGATCACACTGCCCTACTGGCTGAGGCTGGTGCGTGCCGGCACCAGTGTCACCGGCTCGATCTCGGCCGATGCCCAGACCTGGCACGACGTCGGAACGGTCACCCTTCCCTTGCTCACGTTGAGCTATGTGGGCCTCGTCGTTGACGGGCGCCAGGAGGACAACGGGATCTCCAACTACGGATCGGTGACCTTCTCCCAGGTGGCGGTCACCCCCGCGTGACCCTCCGTCCTGACCGCGAGACGAATTGAGTCGTTTCATCCGTACGGGGGTCGCGCGGGCTACCCTGCCACCATGCGTGAGTATGCGGCCCCCGTACCGATGTCCGAGTTGGCCGAATCGTTCGCCGAGCCACCCCGACGATTCGGCCCGGTGGGTTTCTGGTTTCTCAACGACCGTTGCGATCCCGCCGAACTCACCCGGCAGCTCGAGGAGTTCGCCGCGGCCGGATTCGGGGGGATCTCACCCTGTGCCCGGATCGGACTGGACCCCGAAGTCGGCTATCTGACCGAGCGCTGGTTCACGGTGATGGACCACGTGATGGCCGAGTGCCACCGGCTCGGGCTCCAGGCCATTCTGTACGACGAGGCCTCCTACCCGTCCGGCTCGGCCAACGGCAAGGTCGTCGAGGCCAATCCCGAGCACATGGCCCGTGGCCTGGTGCTGGGCGACTCGGTCGTGCTGGTCGACGGGGTGATCGCCGGGACCGACCCGGCCACCGTCGCCAGCAAGCAGGTCTGGACCGCCTCCCCGAAGACCACCTGGCAGCCCGGAGAACCCGAGGGCAGCGATCCCGGAGACCGCGGAGTCAGCTACTGGCGGCCCACCACCGGGCGCAGCCTGGTCGACCGGCTCGTGGCCGTGGTGGCCGGCGAACTCAACGAACACGACCAGGTCGTCCTCGGCTCGGTGCGGCTGCTCGAGACCGAGGAACACAATCTGGTGCGCCTGCCGAGCGACGAGTTCGGAGGACGTTGGCGGCTGATGGCGGTCTTCGACGTCCCCAGCGGCGGGCGGATCCGCGGGGCGTACGGCCACAACGACGACGGCTCGCCGCTCGCTCCTGCCGCGGCGAACCTGCTCGACCCGGCCGCTGTCGCTTCCTTCCTCCGCTTCACCCATGACGCCTACTTCGAGCATCTCGGCCGATGGTTCGGCGACCCGATCGTCGCGATGTTCACCGACGAGCCGCACGTGCTCGGCCGCAGCCATCGTCGCGATGCCCGTCCGTGGACCCCGGAACTGCTCGACGACCTTGCGGTCAGCCCGACCCTGTTGCCCTCGTTGTTCGTCCCGTACGACGATGACCACGGTTTCGCCGAGCATTTCGACCGCACCGTCGCCGATCGCCTGTCACGGGTCTACTACGGCGCCCAACGACGGTGGTGCGACCAGCACGGGATCGCGCTCACCGGACATCCCTCCGCCCCGAACGAGCTCACGGCCCTGGACAATTTCACCTGGCCGGGGCAGGACATCGTGTGGCGGTGGGTCCTGCCGGGACGCACCGCCTTGCACGGACATGAGAGCGGAACCTCCCGCAGCTCGGCCAGTGTCGCCCGCCAGCGCGGCATCCGGACCGTGCTCACCGAGGTGTTGGGGGCGTACGGGTGGCGGCTCAGCCTCGACGAGGTGAAGTGGCTGTTCGACTGGAACCTGGTCCGTGGTACCACGACCTTCCTGTTGCACGCGCTCTTCGAGTCGGTACGGGGAAATCGCGCCTTCGAGAGCGAGCCGGATCTCGGGTTGCACAATGCGTGGTGGCCTCATTTCCCTGCGGTGCTGGGATTCCTGCGGCGCGGGTCCATGGTGCTGGGCAGCCTCGAACCGACCGCGGAGATCGCCGTCCTGGTGAGCGACGACACCGCACCGACCGATGAGGTCGCCGTGCTGTACGAGAACCAGGTCACCTTCGACTACGTCTCGCCGGCGCAGCTGCGGCGTGCCCGGGATCGCTATCGGGCCGTGGCGGCCACCGCGGCGACCACCGCCGATCCGGCGTGGGCCGAGATCGCTGGACTGGGTCTGCCGCAGCACGTGCTGCCCGAAGGCCCCGACGGCGACAGCTCGTGGTGCGAGGCCTACCGGGCCACCGCGATCCGGGCGGTAGCGGGCCGCCGGGCGGACCTGCGGCTGGGTCGCTGGCAGGGCGCCGGCCGCACCGACTGGTGGTTCGCCGTGAACGAGGGCGAGGAAGCGCTCGTGGTCGAAGTCCCTGCTGAGGCAGAGATCTGGGATCTGTGGACCGGTGGGCGGTGGCGCTCGAACGGCACAGTGCTGTTGGAACGCCGGAGCTCGGTGCTGATCGCTCCGGCCGGCGCGTCGGGACCTGATCCACTGCCCGTACGGCCAGAGGTCGCCCCCTTGCCCGGTGGGGCCCGTGGCCTGACCGCCTGGCAGGTGAGCCGGGAGGACGGGCGGAGCTGGACCGGACCACAACTGGGAGACTGGGCGCGAACTCCCGGGCTGGAGACCTTCGCCGGAACCGTGCGCTATCGCACCGTCGTCGATCTGCGCGAGGTGCCGTCGGGCCCGGTGATGCTCGATCTCGGTGTGGTGGGCGAACTCGCCCGGGTCGAGGTGAACGGCGCGGTCGTCGCGGAACTACTGTGGGCCCCGTACCGAACCCCGATCGCGCCCGAGCTGCTCCGGGTCGGGGACAACGTGATCCACGTGGTGGTGACCAACTCCAGCGTCAACTCCTACGAGGGCGCACTGCGGCCGTCGGGGCTGATCGGGCCGGTGGCGCTGGGCTGAGACAAGCCTTGGCCCCGTCCCACTCGCCGAACTCCAAATGATCGCCAAGATTGAGCCAAGGTTTGGAGTCGAGCCTTCCTGAGGACGTGAATCGGCCCGGCCCCACAACGGTGGGACCGGGCCGACTGCAGACAGCGTTCTTGGCGCGGAGCTCAACCCCGCGCCAAAGCTCGCTCAGCCGCGACGGTGCCGGGTGACCGCCTCGTCGTCCTCCTCCTCGTCGACCTCGGCCGACGACTTGGCTGCCGCGACGGCCGCAGGAGCCGGGGCAGCCTCGACTGCCTCCTGATCCTTGATACCGATGCCACGGCGGGTGCTGATGGCCACGACGACCACGATCAGCGCCAGGGCGACGACCGCGATGACGTAGCGCCATGGCGAGTCCTTGCCGTCGGCGCTCGCGAGGGCCGACAACCCGACGACCGCGGGGGCGATCAGCACGGCGACCAGGTTCATCACCTTGATCAGCGGGTTGATGGCCGGGCCAGCGGTGTCCTTGAACGGGTCACCGACGGTGTCGCCGATCACGGTGGCGTCGTGGGCGTCGGAGCCCTTGCCACCGTGATGTCCGTCCTCGACGAGCTTCTTGGCGTTGTCCCAAGCACCACCGGAGTTGGCCAGGAAGACCGCCATCAGCGTGCCGGTGGCGATGGCACCGGCCAGGTAGCCGGCCAGCGCCGAGGCACCGAGGCCGAAGCCGACCGCGACCGGCGCCATGATCGCCAGCAGACCCGGGGTTGCCAGCTCGCGCAGCGAGTCGCGGGTGCAGATGTCGACGACCTTGCCGTACTCGGGCTTGCCGGTGCCCTCCATGATCCCGGGGATCTCGCGGAACTGCCGGCGTACCTCGAACACCACCGCACCAGCGGCCCTCCCGACGGCCTGGATGGCCAGACCCGAGAACAGGAACACCACGGCGCCACCGAGGATGATGCCGACCAGCGTGGCCGGGTTGAAGACCACCGACTGCAGGTTGAACTCGGCGTACTTCTCGGCGAGCACTCCCTTGATGGCGTCGGTGTAGGAGCCGAACAGTGCCGTCGCGGCCAGCACAGCAGTCGCGATGGCGATGCCCTTGGTGATCGCCTTGGTCGTGTTGCCGACGGCGTCGAGCTCGGTCAGGATCTGCGCGCCGTCACCGTCCACGTCACCCGACATCTCGGCGATGCCCTGGGCGTTGTCGGAGACCGGTCCGAAGGTGTCCATCGCGACGATGACGCCGACGGTGGTCAGCAGGCCACAGCCGGCCAGCGCGATGGCGAACAGCGCCACAATGCCGGCACCACCGAGCAGGTAGGCGCCGTACACCGCAACCGCAATGACGACGGCGGTGTAGACGGCCGACTCCATGCCCAGCGAGATGCCCGACAGCACGACGGTGGCGGCACCGGTGAGCGAGGTCTTGCCGACCTCCTTGACCGGGCGGTCCTCGGTACCGGTGTAGTAGCCGGTGAGCGCGAGGATCACGGCGGCGAGCACGATGCCGATCAGCACCGAGCCGAAGGCGACGACCTGGGGGTTGTTGATCGGGCCGGAGAACTCGAGTCCCTCGACACCAAGGCCCTCGAAGGTGTTCGGCAGGTAGGTGAACGAGGCAACGGCACACAACACGGCCGAGATCCCGGCCGAGATGTAGAAGGACCGGTTGATCGTCTTCAGGCCGCTCTCACCGGCCCGCGGGCGGGTCAGGTAGATGCCGATCACGGCGGTGATGACACCGATGGCCGGCACGATCAGCGGGAACACCAGGCCGTACTCACCGAAGGCGGCCTTGCCGAGGATCAGCGAGGCGACCAGGGTCACCGCGTACGACTCGAACAGGTCAGCAGCCATACCGGCACAGTCGCCGACATTGTCGCCGACGTTGTCAGCGATGGTGGCGGCGTTGCGCGGGTCGTCCTCGGGGATGCCCTGCTCGACCTTGCCGACCAGGTCGGCACCGACGTCGGCAGCCTTGGTGAAGATGCCACCGCCGACACGCATGAACATCGCCAGCATCGCGGCGCCGAAGCCGAAGCCCTCGAGCACGGTCGGGGCGTCGCTCTGGAAGATCAGCACCACCAGGGCCGCGCCCAGCAGGCCGAGACCGACGGTCGCCATGCCGACGGTGGCGCCGGTACGGAAGGCGATCTTCATCGCCGGGTTGCGACCCTCGTCACGCGCGGCCGCAGCCACTCGGACGTTGGCCTTCACCGCCAACGACATGCCGAGGTTGCCGATGAAGCCGGAGAACAGGGCTCCGACCACAAAGGCGACCGAGCGGGCACCGCGAAGCACCCATTCGTTGCCCTCGCCGTGCGCAGGCAGTGCGAGCAACAGCACGAAGGCAATGACGGCGAACACCGCGAGGGTCTTGAACTGACGACCCAGGTACGCCTTGGCGCCTTCCTGGACGCCGAGCGCGATGCTCTGCATGTTCGCGGTCCCGTCCGCGGCCTTCAGCACCTCCCCACGGAACATGTACGCCATGCCCACGGCAAGCAGGGCAATGACGGCCACGACCACGACGAAGACAGGGTTCACACCTGTCAACGTCGCCTCGTGGACGACCGGAAGCAACGACATCAGCGTCTCCTCAAGCGTGCGGCTGGCCCAGGACAGGGGCCACGTGATCGAAGCGGAGTCTAAACCAGTTCCACAGGTGGTCTCATCCCCACCACGCGTGGCGGGCACCACATCGGTCCGAGGGACCGGTCACCCGTGGCACCTGAGCCCTGCGCCCGCGGCAGACTCACCGCTCGACGCGGCCAGCTGTCGCCTCCCGCCTGACATTTCGCGGCAATCCGGGTGTCCGGAATCCGAGATCAGCCTCGACCGTCACGGTGACGACGAACTCCTGGGCGTCGCCAGTCACGGTGCATCCGACCATCCGAGCCCCGTTGCGGCGCACCACCTCGTCGGCGACCGGGCAGGCCGTCCGATCGAGCCTGTCCGCGTCACCGTCCCGGCTGGTGCCGGCCAACGCTGCGGCCGCGGCGAGTGCGGCCTGGTCGGCGGCCACGCCGGCGCTGTCCCGTACGAGCACCACCCGCCCCACCACGGCGACCACGGTGAAAGCCAGCACGACCAGACCGGCGACCAGCGCTGTCAGCATCGTGCCCGCTCCACGTTGATCCGGAGGCCCCGGCTGATCCGGTGATCTCATCGATCCGGCTCCTTGAGCGTCTCCACCTTCGCCTCCACCCAGAACATCGGTAGGAAGGCGAGCTTGACCGGTGCGCGGACGACGACCACGACAAGCGCCCCCTCGCGGGTCCGGGTCACCACGGCGCCGGCCGGGACGTCAGCGGCGGCTCGATCGGCGCTGGCCGTGTCGTCGCGCACCTCGAAGCGGGCAATCTCCGACGCCGAGGCGAGGCATCGTGCCTGCAACTCGGCCGTCGCCGCGAGCCCGGCCACCATGGCGACCAGCATCACCAGGGCCACCATGCCGACCGCGATCTCGGCGGTGACCATCCCACGCGCCCTGATCGATCCGGGACAGGACAACCTGATCATGAGACTCTCCTTTCTCCACAGCAATCCTTGACGCGAGAAGGCGTGAACGGATCGCGTCCGATCCGCCCACGCACTCCCCTGCGTCCAGCACCCGAGCGAACGGGTGAGGACGATCGATCTCAGAACGAAACGCCGGTGACGACGCGGATGATCGCCTCGATCAGCGCCATCAGCAGCTTGCGGAACCACTCCTGCTGGAAGATCCAGATCAGCGTCCCGGCTGCGGTCACAGCACCCACCGTGCCCACCGCGTACTCGGCGGTCGTCATGCCGCGCTGGCCGAGCTTGCGCAGCGACCGGCGGACCTGGACCTCCTGCGAGTTGGACATCTCGTACTCCCTCCCTGTTGTGCGGCCCCTGCGGGCCCCTGATGCACCACCGCGGTGCACTCACACAATGGGCGGATCTGCTTGTTGTCCGACGCCGTTGTTCTTGTCCTGTGGAGAAGTCCCGGATGCCGGATCGGGTTGTGGACAGATCGTCACCGTGTCGGCCGGGATCAGCCGAGCAGCTGCAGCAAGAGCCCGGCGACGATCGGCACCACGCCGACCAGGAAGAACGCCGGCAGGAAGCAGACCATCAACGGAAGCACACTGCGCACCCCGGCCGTCCGCGCACGACGCTCCTGCACCGCCTCGGCCGCCTCCCGGGTCAACCGGGCATGCTCATGGAGCGTTCCCACCACAGCGGTCCCCGACTCGACAGAGCGCGCCAGGTCAACAGCCAGACGGCGCCAGGGCGGGGACGATCCGGCGAGGCCCCGCCACGCCGTCGCCTCGGGCTCCCCCGTCGCGACGAGCGCCGTCACCTGCCGCAGGTCGTCAGCGACCGGTCCACCCATGGCGTCGGCTACGACATCGACGGCCCTGCGCAACGGAAGCCCCGCGGCGAGGCAGGCCGCGAGCAGGTCACAGGTTGCCGGGAGGTCGGCTGCCACCCGGTCGCGACGCCGGCGGGTCGCCGGGTCCTCCAGCCACCCGGCACCGACCCCGGCCCCTGCGCCGACCACCAGCGCCAACAGCCAGGCGGCCCAGGTCGGCAGTCCCATGGACTGTGCGATCGTCGTGGCGGCCACCGTGGCAGCAACGGCCGCGAACGTCCTGGTCCGACGGGACAGACCGTCGGAACGCCCGTGCAACAAGGCCATCCATCGTTCCCGGACTCCCCCGCCGGCCTGATCACCCCGGGCCCGAGCCAGCCGCCTCGGCGGCCCCGGAAGCCACAACAGCATCGCCGTCGCGGCCGCCACCACGGCGACCACCGACAGCACCTGTCCGAACACGCCCTGGGTCATGGGGACTCCTTCGGTCGGCGGCGCGCCGTTGCCTCCCGATGGGTGGCGATCCGCTCCACCCACACCACGCCACTGCAGGCGAGGGCGACACCGGCCGCCAGGCAGCTCTGCCCCAGCGGATGCTCCAGCAGGAAGCTGGCCGGGTCGCCGCCGAGCCCGAACCCGAGCGCCACACCGACGGCCGGCAGCACCGCCAACAGTTGGGCCGTTGCACGCGGCGCCGCCAGTTCGGCGCCGAGCACGCCGTCGAGACGACGTTGCCGTGCCAGGGAGGAGGCGACCCGGGCGAGCACCTCGGCCATCGGCGCCCCGGTCAGTTCCGAGACCTGCCAGGCCCGCGCCAGGTCGAGCAGACCGTGATGGCCAGGATCACCGGCCTGTTCCCGCCACGTCGCCACGACATCACCCCCGAGTCGCGACGCGGAGCGGCCCCGGGCGAACACCGGACAGTCCTGGGCTGCTGCATCGAGTGCCTCGGTCGGGACGCGACCGACCGCGAGCTGGGAGGCCAACACCTGGCAGCCGTGCGCGACATCCTCGGTGGCCCGCAGTGCCTGCCGCCGACGACGCCAGCGCAGGACGAGCCAGCCCGCAGTGACGACGGTGATCTCCACGACGAACGCCACCACCATGCCGCGGCTGCCGTCGACCAGGCTGCCGATCAGCGGGGGCGCCCCCGTCGGGAGTACCAGCCACCAGCGGAACGGCGTCCTCGTGGGAGCGATCGATGCCAGCCGGTGGAGTTGGCGGTGCGGCGAACGTGGCAGGGCAAACAGCACCGCAAGCATGGCGGCCAGGACGGCCACCACACCGGCAGCCATCGGGCTCATCGCGACAGCAATCGCTCGAGGGAGCCGATACCCGGTCCCCGCATCGGTGCTCCGGCATTGTCGAAGGTCAGGGCCGGCACCGCGACCACCAGGCCCGAGGTGTCGTCGCGGACCAGCACACACACCTCCGCGACGCGACGACGGCCGGCCGGGTCACGCCGCAGTTGCACGACGGCGTGCAGTCCGGCGGCCACCTGCGCATGGACGGCGTCCCGGGTCATCCCGCCGAGCGCGGCAAGAGCTTCGAGCCGGGCCGGCACGTCACGGGCGGAGTTGGCGTGCACCGTGGCACATCCGCCCTCGTGCCCGGTGTTCAGCGCGGTCAGCAGATCGCACAGTTCGGCTCCGCGAACCTCGCCGAGCACGAGCCGATCGGGCCGCATCCGCAATGCCTGCCGTACGAGGTCGGTCAGCGTCACCAGTCCCTTCCCCTCAGCGTTGGCCGGGCGCGCCTCCAGACGTACGCAGTGTGGGTGGTCGGGCAGGAGCTCACGGGAGTCCTCCACGATCAGCAGGCGTTCCGTGGCCGGAACCAGGGACAGCAACGTCGCCAGGAGCGTGGTCTTGCCGCTGCCGGTGCCTCCGGTGACCAGGAACGCCGCCCGAGCCCGTACCAACTGGGCGAGGACCTGGGCGCCGATCGGGCTGACGGCCTCGCCACGGACCCAGTCGTCGAGGGTCAGGCTGCGCCGGGCCGGCACCCGCAACGACAGGCAGGTGCCGACATCGCCGAGAACGCCGAGCACCGCATGGAACCGAGTGCCGTCGACGAGCCGGGCGTCCACCCACGGCGTCGAATCGTCCAACCGTCGGCCCGCGGAGGCAGCGAGTCGCTGTGCGAGCCGGCGCACCTCGTTGTCACTGCGGAACCGCACTCCGGTCAACTGCAGGCCGTCCGGGCCGTCGGTCCACACCTGGTTCGGACCGTTCACCAGGACATCAGTCACCCCCGGAGTCCGCAGCAGCGCCTCCAGCGGCCCAGCACCCACCGCCTCACGGCGCAACGCCGCGACCGTGGCGGCGAGCAGGTCATCGGTGACGGCGCGTCCCTCGGCCCGCAGCGCGACGGCGACGTCCGCCGTCGACGGCTCCCGCCCCAGCGCCGCGAGATGATTGCGCAGCCCTGCCAGGTCGGCCTCCGGCGATGTCACGCTCCCTCCTCGACCCGTGCCAGCAGGTCGGCCACCTGACGCCGCCAGCGACGGCCGCCGACCTGGCCGGGCGGTTCGCCCCGTTGCAGGGCGAGCTGCAAACCTCGGTCGTACGGCAGGGTGGCGACGACGTCGGCACCGATCGTGTCAGCGACGCTGTCGGACGGCAGACCGGGCCCGACGCCACGGCACAGCACCACGTGCCAGTCCAGCCCGGACTCCCGCCCGGCCCGTACCATCGCGTCGCCGGCGGCCACCCCCCGTACGTCGTCGCGGACCAACAACAGCGCCGTGTGCGCGCGGGCGAGGACCTCGGCGGTGAGCTCGGACGGAAGTCCCGTGCCCAGGTCGGCCACCACCAGGTCGTGTTCGCGCAGGCAACCTGAGAGCACCGTGTCCACCGCGGTCACCGGCGGCACCAGGGCGGTGTCGCGACGGCCCGCAGCCAGCACGGCGAGACCGTCCACGTGGGGCAGGCGCGGTCCCAGATCGGTCAGCTGTCCCGTCAGCGGGGCGAGGTCCGGCCAGCGCCATCCCGGTTCGGCCTCGGCGCCGAGGACGAGGTCGAGCCCACCGCCGTACGGGTCAAGGTCCACCACGACGCCCCGCCGTCCGGCTCGAGCAGCACGCCAGGCGAGCCCGACGGCGACCGTGGAGGCGCCGACTCCGCCGGTGGCCCCGCGAACGGCGACGAGCCGGCCAACCCGATCGGTCGCAGCGCCGGTCTGCACCAGCATCCCGAGCAGGGCGCGGTGTTCGGGCAGCACCACGACCGCGGCGCCGAGCTGGGCCGACAGCGAGCACAGTTCGGCCCGGTCGTGCTCGTCCCCGAGCAGGTGGACCGGCCGGAGTGGCCGAGGGCGTCGGTGCAGCAAACCGTGGGCCTGGTCGATCCCGGCGAGCACGACCGAGGCCGCGGGCCACGACGGCAACGCCGTCCCGACATCGGGGGCGACCATCGTCTCGACCCCGGCCGCCGCGGCCACGGTGACGACATGGTCGAGCAGGGTCTCGTCCGCGGTGATGAGCAGAGGACAGGCTGGCATGACCAGACACTGGCCGGATCTGGGCCCGCAGGAACGACCAACCTGCCGTTCTGTGGACAACCGACCCACCCGTCGGCGGCTGTGGACAAGCCGTGCTCTGCCTGTGAGACTCCAAATTTCGAGCCTCCAGGTCTTGGCAAGTGCGGGATCGGGGAGTACAAATGATGGCAGGGACAGCGCCGGCACCATCGCCCGAGATCCCAACAGGGATTCGGTTTCGGCAGTTTTCATCGGTGGTTCTGACACTGCCCGAACAACACAGCAGTCGAGTACCCACGCGGCGATCACCCATCCATGACGGGTGTCGATCCGGGACGCCACGATGCGAGGCCCGTGACGACGCATATGAGGATGCACGCATGGTCACTCATGACTGATGTGAACAGCGGCGCCCTTGACCTCGAGTCGGGCGCCGCGCCCACGTCCGGGGTGTCCGTGCCGATCAGCGTCCCGCGATCGGCGCCAGCTCGGCAGCCGCCCCGACCGCCGCAGCCATGTGCACCAACCAGGCCCGCATGCCGGCCGCCGTCCCCGACCCATAGCGTTCCAGCGCCTCACGATGCCCGCCGACCTCGGCATGCCCCGCAGCCAACGGGATGACGCCGTACGGATCCACTCCAGTCCTCACCAGGACGGCCTGCTCACAGCCGAGCGCCACCGCCCAGGACCCGGTGCTGAACGGGGCGAGGGTCCACAACTCGGCGTGCAGGACCCCGGCGACAACCAGCGCAGGTGCGGTCGTCGGCGTGGTGAGCAGCTGCTGCAGCGCCGTCAGCCGCTCCGCCACGCCGGCGTCCTCCCGCACCCGGCCGAGCTCGGCATCGTCGACCAGGCCGCGCCCCCACACCGAATGCAACCTGGCCATCACCTGCCCCGGAGCCCGGCCCAGGAGTTCGGCCTGCTGGGGCACCTCAGCCAACATCCGTACGGTGGCTGCCGCCACGTCAGCACTCTCCTGCTCGCCGTACGGGCCGCTCACCTCCACTGCTGCGCGGGCCGACAGCCACGCCGCATCGGCGACGGCCTGCGGCTCGACCTTGCGCAACCCTCGATCGCGCAACACCGCATCAACACCGGCCATGGCGGCCCCCATGGCGGAGGGGACACCTTCGAGACGGCTCAGGTCGGCCAGCGGATCGGTCACCGGGACAGTGTGCCGTACACGATGACCGCATTTCCGGGAAGTGACCGGTCGCCGTACGGGGCAGGCCCACATCGGGTCCTCCCGCCGGTCGAGCGGCAACACCACGGAAGTCCGGCAGCAAGCCAACCGAGTGCCGCTTGGCTAGAGTGCGACCCATGAGCGCCGCGCCGACCCCGTACCCGGCCGCCGTCACCGGCTGGCTCACCGGCGGCCACCATCGCCGGGTCCTCGATCTGGGCACCGGGCGTGGCGCGCTGGCCCACATGCTGGCCGACGACGGGCACCACGTGGTGTGCCTCGACCACGACATCACACCGCTGCGAGCCATGGTCGAGGTCGATGCGCAGGGACTCGCCCATGGCGGCGGGCTGACTCCGATCGCCGGTCAGGCGTCGAACCTGCCGTTCGCGGATCGCACCTTCGATGTCGTCACCTGCGCCCAGGTGTTGCACCGGTTTGCGCCCGGCCTGACGCTGGCGGAGGCAGCGCGGGTGCTGCGACCCGGCGGGATCTTCAGCGTGGTCTACAACACCCGCGACGACACGGTGCCCTGGGTCAAGCGGCTGACCCGGCTGGTGCAGCAGTTCGATCCGACGATCATGAGCGGTGACTTCGGGCACGGCTCGATCACCGCGCTCACGGACTCGCCCTACTTCTTCGACGTCGAGAAGTACAACTTCCGCAACTGGATCCCGGTCACCCGCCCCCAGATGCTCACCATGGTGGAACGCAATCCGGCGGTGTCACGCCTGGCAACTGAGCAGCGCGAGGACCTGCTGCGCCAGGTTGGCGAGTTGTATGACGCCTCGGCCCGGGCACCGGAGCCGCTCCTGCTGCCGTTCCAGGCGACGTGTTGGCGGGCGGAGGTCGACCACACCGAGGTCAGTTTCACCGATGGGGATGACGGGCTCGACATCCCGCTGGGGTTCTAGCCTGACGCCGTGACGAAACCGGGCCCATCCGCCGATCAGGAGCGAGCGGCCGGAACGGCGTACGGGTTCGGCGCCTACCTGATGTGGGGCTTCCTGCCGCTCTACTTCGTGTGGCTGGCCCCGACCGGCCCGTGGGAGGTCGTGGCCCTGCGGGTGCTGCTCTCACTCGTCGTGTGCGCAGTGCTGCTCACCGTGCTGCGAGGATGGGGACGACTGGTTGCCGTGCTGCGGAGGCCGCGGCTGCTGCTGTGGACCGCCATCGCCGGCATCCTGATCTATGTCAACTGGCAGGTCTTCCTGATCGCCGCCCAGACCGGACACGTCATCGAGTCCAGCCTCGGCTACTTCATCAATCCGATCACCACCGTGCTGCTCGCGGTCCTGGTGCTCCGCGAGAAGGTCCGACCGGCGCAGTGGGCCGCCATCGGCATCGCCGCTGTCGCTGTCATCGTGATCGTCGTCGCGTACGGCGCCGTCCCGTGGATCTCGCTGCTGCTGACCGCCTCGTTCGGTGCCTACGGTCTGGTGAAGAACCGCATCGGTGGTGTCGTCGATGCCGTCAGCGGCCTGGCGATCGAGACCATGTGGTTGACACCGGTCGCGATCGTTCAACTGGTCGTCGTGGGCGCCACGACCGGTCTCACGTACGGGACCGTCGGCCCTGGCCACACGGTGGCCCTCTCGCTCGCCGGCGTCGCCACGGCAACACCCCTGCTGCTGTTCGCCGCCGGCGCCCGCCGCGTGTCACTGACGACGATCGGTCTGCTGCAGTTCATCACGCCGATCCTGCAACTGCTCGTCGGGGTCCTGTTGCTGCACGAACCGATGCCGGTGGAGCGCTGGATCGGCTTCGGCATCATCTGGGTGGCCCTGATCGTCCTCACCGCCGACATGGTTCGACACACCCGGAGTTCGCTGCGGATTCGACGCACAACTCGTGATCCGCAGTGAACCTCCCGGCGTCGATGCCATTCAGTGCGACGGAGAACCTTGCCCGGGCTGGGTGAGTTCGAGGATCTCGTCACGTCGATCGGTGAGCAGCCGCACGGTCTTGTCGGCGACGCTGCGCAGCGTCGCATCGTCGACCGGCCGCGCATCCAGCTGGGTCACGATGGCCCTCGACAGCATCGCCTCGCGAACCGTCGGCTCGGCCGAGGCAGCATGGCGCGCTGAGCGACGCCCCACCATCTCGTCGGTCGGCACACCGGCCAGCAGCATTTCCATCGCCGCCAGTTGACGCTCCAGCGGTTCGGTGTCGGAGACCATCCCTGCGGCCCGCCAGGTCGGCAGCAAGATCTCGACCACCGACTGCGTCGGGGAGCCGACCAATCGGCTGCTGCGCGGATCGTCGACCACCGCCGACAGCAGTTCGTCGCTGACCGACTGCAGGGCCGCATCCATCGGTCGCACCGGAGTCAGTCGGAGCAGGGTCGGCACGATCCGTTCCGGCCGTGCATTCGCCGGATCCGCGGCAACCGTGGCAACGAGGCGGTCGAGCACGGCAGCTTCGTTGCGGGCCAGCAGCGCCAACAGGACAGCCTCGGTGGAGACGGCGTCGGTCGACGAGGCGGTGAGTGCCACCTCGGCCGCACCGGTGGCACGCCCGGCCGGTGCGGCACCAGCCACCACCGCAGCCGGAACCGTCACCGCGACCGGGGCCTTCGTCGCCGGACCGTCGGCCGGCGCGGGCGCAGCCGACTCCGGGCCGGCACCAGATTCTCCTTCGGTTGCAGCATTCTCGACAGTGCTGGCCGTCGGGGCAGGAGTCGCCGCCACCAGGTCCTTGTGCACCACCCGGCCCTCGGCGTCCAGGGTCAGACCCTTGGCATCAAGCCTCCGCATCCGCCGTTCGCGGGCAGCCTGGGCCCGCTTCTCCGCCTGCCGCTCCACCAACCGGTACAGCACCGGCACCAGGAACAGGGTGAGCAGGGTCGAGGAGAACAGGCCTCCGATGACCACGATCGCCAGCGGCCGGGAGATGAACACGCCGCCGCCGGTCAGGCCCAGCGACATCGGCACCAGGGCCATGATCGTCGCCGCGGCCGTCATCAGGATCGGACGGAGTCGTTGCCGGGCACCGTTGATGAGTGCGTCGTCGATCGACTGGCCGGCACCGGCCTGTGCGTTCGTATCGGGGGTTCCAGGGGGTCGTCCCCCTGGCTGCCCCGGGTGTGCGTTCGTATCGGGGGTTCCAGGGGGTCGTCCCCCTGGCTGATTCCGATAGTGGTTGACCAGGTCGATGAGCACGATGGCGTTGGTGACCACGATGCCGATCAACATCAGCAGACCGATCAGCGACGGCACCCCGAGCGCGGTGTCACTGATCAACAGCGCCGCCAGCGCGCCGGTGGCCGCGAAGGGGATCGACACCAACAGGATCAGCGGCTGCACCAAGCTCTTGAAGGTCGCCACCATCACCACGTACACGATGGCGATCGCCACCAGCAGCGCCAGTCCGAGCTGGGAGAAGGCATCCGCCTGGTCGGCACTGACGCCACCCAGGCTCACCACGGCACCGTCCGGCAGGTCCAGCTCGTCCAGGGCTTCGGTGATGGCGGTGTTGGTCGCCGCCAGGTCGTCACCGGTCGGGGTGAGCGACACCGTGGCGCTGCGCTGGCCGTTGGTGTGACCGATCGACGGCGCGACGTTGATCACCGACACCTTGGCGATGTCGGTCAGGGTCACCTCGCCGGTCGGGCCGGCGATCTTGACCTTCTTCAGTTCGTCGAGACCGACCGGAGCACTTCCGGCCTTCAGCACGACATCGATCGTCGTACCGTCCTGCTCGATCGAACCGACCGTGGCCGGGCTGATCAGGCCGCGCAGTGACTGGGCCACGACGCTGCCCGACAACCCCTTCTCCGCCGCCTTCTGCTCATCCACCAGGACCTGGATCCTCGGCTGGGCCGCCGTGAGCGAGGACCGTACGTCGGTGATGTCGTCAAGCTCCTTCATCCGCTCCAGGACCAGGTCGGTCGCCTTGGTCAGGGTCTCGGTGTCGGGTGCGGTGATGTCGACCTCGACGTCGCCGCTGCTCATCTCGGCCCCGGCCGACACCCGAAGTTGGCCGGCGTCGGTCAACTTCTCCATCCTGGTACGGATCTCGTTGGTGATCGCCTCGGTGTCGCCGTCCAGTGCGGTGGTCACCGAGAAGGTCGCCGAGTCCGATCCGCCACCGCCGCCGAAGGCGGCCGCTGCCCCGCCGCCACCGCCGCCGACGGTCATCTGGACCACCTCGACGCCGGCCACCTTGCGCAGCTCCGACTCGACCCTGGTGGCGAGCTTGTCCTGGGCGTCGAGGCTCATCCCCGGATCAAAGTCCTGGGTGACCGTGATCGAGTTCTGTCCTGCCGAGCCGAGGAAGTCCTGCTTCAGGCGGGGCACGAGTGCGAGGGTGCCGCCGAGCAGGAGCGCCGCGATGAGCAGCACGATCACCGGGTACTTCAGGGCGAGCTTGAGCGGGGCAACGTAACCGCGCTGCAGCCAGCTGTTGTGTTCCTTCTCCTCGGCCTCCCGCTGGACGGCCTCGGCATCGACGACGTCCTCGGGCGCCTTGAGGAACCAGTACGCCAGCACGGGCACGATGGTCAGCGCCACCAGCAAGGACGACAGCAGCGCCAGACCGACCGTCACGGCGAACGGCCGGAACAGCTCACCCACCTGGCCGCCGACGATGCCGATCGGCAGAAACACCGCCACGGTGGTGATCGTCGCCGCCGTGATGGCGGTCGCCACCTCCCGTACAGCGGTGGTGATCGCCTTGAGCTTGGGCTCCCCGTACGACAGGTGTCTCTTGATGTTCTCGATCACCACGATCGAGTCGTCGACCACGCGGCCGATGGCGATCGTCAACGCGCCCAGGGTGAGGATGTTGAGCGAGTAGTCGGCCAGCATCAGGCCGATCATGGTGATCAACACCGACACCGGGATGGAGATCGCCGTCACCAGGGTGGAGCGCACCGACAGCAGGAAGACCAGGATCACCACGATCGCCATGGCCAGACCGAGACCACCCTCGGTGAGCAGGTCCTCGATCGACTGGGTGATGAACGGGGCCTGGTCGAAGGTGGTGGTGAATTCGACGTCGGAGCCCAACTGCTTCTTCAGGTCGGGAAGTTTCTCGGTGATCGCCTGGCTGACCTCGACGGTGTTGCCGTCCGGCGTCTTCGTCACCGACAGGGTCAGGCTCGGTTCACCGTTGGTGCGCGAGATCGACGTCGCCGGAGCATCCTCCAGCTTCACCGACGCCACCTCGGACAGCTTCACCGTCTTGCCGGTCGCCTGCGAGGTGAGCACCAGTTTGCCCACGTCGTCGGCACTGGTGAGTTTCTGCCCGAGGGTCACCGAGAGCGTACGGTCGCCGTCCTCCACCTGCCCGGCCGAGGTGAGTCGTCCGGCCGCGGCCAGCACCTGCTGCACGTCGCTGGCGGTGAGCCCCTTCGCGGCCAGCTCATCCAGATCGAGGTCGACCAGGACCCGCCGCTCGGGCGCCCCCGAGACCGTCACGCCGCGCACCCCGGGAAGCTTCTCCAGTTCCGGAATGGCAATCGTGGAGAGCCGATCCGCCAGTACCTCCGAGCTGGCCGACCCGGTGACCGACAACACTTGCACCGGCAGGTCATCCAGGCTGCCGGTCACCACCTGGGAGTCGGTGCCGTCGGGCAGCACGCTCTGGATGCGCGAGATCGCAGCCTGCAGGTCCTGCTGCACCTGGGCCATGTTGGTCCCGTACCGCATGTTGACCACGACAGTGGAGACACCGGTCGCCGAGGTCGAGGAGGAGGACTCCAGGTCCTGCAGGCCGAGCACTGCCTGCTCGATCGGAACGGTGACCTTCTCCTCCACCACATCGGGCGAAGCACCTTCGTACGTGGTGATCACGACCGCCGTCGGGATCTGCAGCGAGGGAATGAGTTCCTGCTTGAGGCCCGCCGTCGTCAGGACGCCGAACACCATCACGAACACGGTCACCAAGGCGATCAGGGCCCGGTTCGCGAGGCTCAGGTTGGCCAGTTTGTGCATGCGGGTTCCCCAGATCGAGACGTAGCCACGTGGTACGGCAGAACGCGCCAGAGCCTACCACTGAGTACATACTCACTCGTGCCGGGAGAGGGGCTCTCAGGGTACGATCCGGCTGATCACCCAGGAGGAGCGATGCTCTCGGCCGCGACCGCTGCACCCGCAAGGTTCCACACCCTGGAGTTGCGAGGACTCGGGCGTGACCACGGTCACCGTACGGCTCTGGCGGACCTGTCACTGACGGTGAGCGCCGGCGAATTCATCGCCCTGCTGGGCCCGTCCGGCGCAGGCAAGTCGACGGCTCTGCACTGCGTGGCAGGTCTGCTCGTCCCCAGCCGGGGCTCGGTCCTCATCGACGGCCGGCCGATCGACGCCGTCCCGCCCGAGCATCGAGACTTCAGCATCGTCTTCCAGCACCACGCGCTGTTCCCCCACCTCTCCGTACGGGACAACGTCGCCTTCGGTCTGGCGGTTCGGCACCTGCCGTCCGACGAGGTGTGGTCGCGAACGACCGAGGCACTGGAGCGCGTCGGCCTGGCCGACCACGCCGACCGTCGGCCGAGCCAGCTCTCGGGCGGTCAGCAGCAGCGGGTGGCCATCGCGCGCGCGATCGTGGTGCGGCCACGACTGCTGTTGATGGACGAACCGCTGTCCGATCTCGACCCGGCGCTCCGGCTCGACCTGCGCGGCGAGATCAAACGCCTCCATCGCGAACTGGGGTTGACCACGCTGTACGTCACCCATGATCGGGAGGAGGCGCTGTCGATGGCCGACCGACTGGTCGTGCTGCGCGAGGGACGAACCGAGCAGATCGGCAGCCCGCGGGTGATCCACGATGCCCCGCAGACCTGGCAGGTCGCCGAGTTCGTCGGCCATCGCAACATCCTGCCCGGCCGGGTTGCCGACCGGGCCGTCGCCGGATCCCGGGTCGAGGTCATCCTCGACGAAGGTCATCGCCTGTCGGGGACGGCCGCGGCCGATCTCGCCGCCGGCACCGAGGTCCGGATGGCGGTCCGCCCCGAGCACCTGTCGGTGCGGCTCGAGTCGGGATGGCCGAGCGCCTCAGTGGTCGTCACCGAGTACCTGGGACGGGACTTCGGCGTCACCCTCGACGCCCAGGGGCGGCGGCTGCACGCCCGCTCGACCGTGGACCTGCCGATTGATGCCACCGTCACACTGGCCGTGGATCCGGAGCGAGCCCTGGTCTTCCCGGCGAGCCGCTGAAGGTCAACGGCCAGCGAAAGTCGCCTCAGTCGCTGAGAGCGAACTCCGGCAGCTCCAGGGTCCGCAACATCAGGTTGGCCATGGCGCGGTGTCCCAAGCCGTTGGGATGGATCGGGTCGTGCAGCCAGCGCACCGGATCGGACTCGCCGAAGGTGTCGAGCCAGAAGCGGTGGTGGTCGACCAGAATGGAGTCGGTCTCGGCGGCCACCTGCCGGACCCGCTCGGCGTAGGTCGCGAGCCGGCCCCGTACGGCCATCGCCGACGGCGAGATCGTGTTCGGGGTCTGGAGGATGACCGTGTGGGCGCCGTCGGCGCGGCTGCGTCGCACCAGTTCGGTCAGGTTGGCCGCGAAGCTGTCCGGATCATGCGGGGTGGCGCGCTCGACGTCGGCGGCATCGTTCATGCCGAGGGAGATGGACACGACATCGGCGCCGAACCGCCCGATCAGCCGGTCGTACTCCCCCAGCACCAGGCCGGTGGTCCAGCCCGAGACCCCGGTGTTGATCACCGCGTCGAGACGACGTCCGGCGGTGCCACGGACCTGCTCGTGGAACAGCTCGAACCAGGTCCGTTCCTCGCGGGTGTGCACCAGGCCCTGGGTGATCGAGTCGCCGGCACACAGCCAGGTGAGAGGGGTTGCGGTGAGCTCCATGATCGACATTCCAGGTCCAACGATTCGCTCGGAGGGCCGGTGCCCACGGCGTGAGACACGGGCTGACCGTGACCCCGACCGTCGTGACAGCGTTGTCCACATGGCGACGACCACGACCCCCACCCTGCGGTGGGGCATTCTCGGCCCCGGCAACATCGCGCGCGCTTTTGCCCATGGACTGTCGCAGTCCACCACCGGAGTGCTGGTGGCCGCCGGGTCCCGGGACCTGACCCGGGCCCAGGACTTCCTGGCGAAGGCCCCCGCTGTCGCCGACAACGCGCGGGCCCACGGCAGCTACGCCGAGCTGATCGATGACCCGGACGTCGATGCCCTCTACATCGCGACGCCGCACCCGCAGCACGCCCAGTGGGCGATCGCGGCGGCGCAGGCCGGCAAGCACCTGCTGGTGGAGAAGCCGATCACCCCGACCCGTGCCGCAGCGATGACGGTGCTGGAAGCGGCCCGTGCGAATGGTGTCTTCTGCATGGAGGCGTTCATGTATCGCTGCCACCCGCAGACACAGAAGCTGGCCGAACTCATCGCCGAAGGCACGATCGGCCGGGTCATCTCGATCCAGGCGAGCTTCTCCTTCGGCGCGGCGTACAACCCCAACTCCCGTGCCTACGCAGCAGAACTCGCCGGCGGCGGCATCCTGGACGTCGGTGGCTACCCGGTGTCGATGGCGCGGCTGCTGGCTGGAGCGGCGCTCGGCGTCGAGGGTGAGGCGAAGCCGTACGACGAGCCGGTGACGGTCACCGGGGGCGGTCATCTCGCGCCGACGGGAGCCGATGAGTGGGCGGTCGCCACGCTGACCTTCGGCTCGGGGATCACCGCCCAGGTCCACACCGGTGTGGGCCTGGGCACCGATCACACGACACGGGTGTACGGGACCGACGGTTGGATCGACGTGCCGAACCCGTGGCTGCCGTGCCGTGACGGCCGTCCGGCCGGCATCGTGGTGCACCGCCCGCAGGCCACACCGGAGGAGATCGCTGTCGACGAGCCCGAGCTGTATGCCAGTGAGGCCGATCACGTTGCCGCCCACATCGCCGAGGGGCAGGCTCCGGCGATGTCGTGGGACGACACGCTGGGAAACCTTGCTGTGCTGGACTCCTGGCGTGCCCAGGTCGGCGTGGTCTACCCGGGTGAGGGCCCGGCCGACAACATCGCGCCGGTGAGCGGGAACGTCGTGACCGTCGAACGACGCGAGCCGATGCCGTACGTCGAGGTGCCGTTGACCGGGGTGGTGGCCAGCCGCCTGGTGATGGGGGTCGACCACCCGAAGGACCTGCCCTTCGCGAGTGCGCTGTTCGACGACTTCGTCGAACGCGGCGGCAATGCCTTCGACACCGCCTACATCTACGGCGGCGGCACGGGAGAACGCCTGCTGGGACAGTGGATGCGCAACCGCGGCATCCGCGACGAGCTGATGGTGATCGGCAAGGGGGCCCACACCCCGCACTGCACCCCGGAGGCGATCCACTCCCAGCTGGACGAGTCGTTGGAGCGGCTGCAGACCGACCACGTCGACCAGTACTTCATGCACCGCGACGACGCCACCATCCCGGTGGGCGAGTTCGTCGACGCGATGGATGCCGAGGTACGGGCGGGCCGGATCACAGCGTACGGCGGCAGCAACTGGTCGATCGCCCGTTTCGAGGAGGCGAACGTCTGGGCGGCCGAGCACGGCCGGCAGCCGATGACCGCCTTGAGCAACACCCTCAGCCTGGCCGAGGCGGTCGACGTTCCCTGGAAGGGATGTCTCGCGATGACCGACCGGGACTCGAAGGCGTGGCTGGCCCGGACCGGGACCGCGATCTTCCCCTGGTCCTCGCAGGCCCGCGGCTTCTTCGCCCGAGCTGCGCAGGACGACCGCAGCGATGCCGAGCTGGTCCGTTGCTACTACTCGCCCGACAACTTCGAGCGGCTGCGACGGACCCGGGAGCTGGCGGCGGAGTTCGGGGTGGCACCGACCGCGATCGCCCTGGCCTGGCTGCTGCACCAGCCGTTCCCGGTGTTCCCGTTGATCGGTCCGCGGCAGATCTCGGAGACGGTCAGTTCCCTGCAAGGGCTCGACGTGCGACTGTCCGACGCCCAGGTACGTTTCCTCGACCTGGTCGACTGACGCAAATCCTTGGCGGACGGCCAGCCGGGCATGACAAGGTGGCCGGGTGAGTCGTGTACGCCGCTGGTGGGGCCAGCTGTTGAAGGCCCGGGTGGACACCACCCCTCTCCGCACGTCACGCGACTTCCGGGTGCTGTTCTGGGGTGGTGCGGCCTCGTACGTCGGGTTGTTCTTCTCGATGGTCGCGGTCCCCTACCAGATCTACGACCTCACCGGCTCCAACCTTGCGGTCGGACTGATCGGTGCCGTCGAGATCGTCCCGATGGTCGTGCTCGGCCTGTACGGCGGCGCGCTCGCCGATCACGTCGATCGCAAGAAGCTGATCATCATCTGTTCGATCGCCCAGGCCGTCCTGATGGGCGTGCTGATGGTGAACGCCTTGATGCCGGATCCGTCCCTGCCGGTGATCTACGGAGTTGCCCTGTTGTCGGTCGCGGCCGGCGCCCTGCAGCGACCGTCCCGTGATGCCTTGATCCCCCGCACCGTGAAGCATGACGAGATCCCGGCCGCGATGGCGCTGAACGCCATGACCCACCAGGTGGGGATGCTGGTGGTCCCGTCGCTCGCCGGTGTGCTCCTCGGCCTGGTCAGCACCGGAATCTGTTACGGCGTGGGACTTGCCGCGTTGGCGATTGCCGCAGTGCTGCTCATCCCGCTGGGGCGCCACGACCACCTCGGCGAGACGGAGAAGCCTTCGCTGCAAGGGATTGCCGCCGGCCTCCGGTACGCCGTCCGGCGGCGCGACCTGCTGGGCAGCTACCTGGTCGACTTCGTCGGCATGCTGCTGGCGATGCCGATCGTGCTGTTCCCGGCCCTGGCCGAGCAGGTGTTCCAGCGGCCCGAACTCCTCGGGCTGCTGTACAGCGCCGAGGGCGTCGGTGCCCTCGTCGCGTCGTTGACCTCGGGATGGACCATCCGGGTGCACCATCACGGCCGGGCGATCACCCTGGCCGCCATCGCCTGGGGCGCCATGATCGGCCTGGCCGGACTCATGCCGTCGATCTGGCTGGCACTGGTGTTCTTCGCCCTGGCCGGCGCCTTCGACACCCTGAGCGGACTGTTCCGGGGCACCCTGTGGAACCAGACGATCCCGGACGCCATGCGTGGGCGGATGGCCGGGATCGAGATGCTCTCCTACACCCTCGGACCGCTCGGTGCCCAGGTCCGCTCCGGCATCATGGGCGACCTGATGGGGGTCCGTACGGCCATCGCTCTCGGCGGTGCCCTGTGCGTTGCCGGCGTCGCCGGGACGGCCACCGGCCTTCGCTCCTTCTGGGCGTACGACAACCGCACCGATCCGTACGCACTGGCCCAGCGGGAGAGCCGGCTGGCCGAGGCGAACCCGGGCTGATCCTCGCCCCGCCAATAGTTTCGCGTTCGAAGTAACCGAGGAGTAGGTCGATCCGTCGTGCAAGCCGTGCATGACATTGGAATGACCGTCAACCAAATCCTGAAAGTTCTGGCCCGAAGGGCTTGTGGCGTCAATCCATTCATCACTATGGTGCACAGGGTTCCCTCGTCACTCTGTCCGATCACAGTCACATACACCGAAAGGCTCCATCCATGAAGGCTCGAGCAGGACTGCTTCTCGGCGCACTGGTCGCCACCGCGGCAGCCATCGCCCCCGCCATTCCGGCGAACGCCGCTCTCACGACCAGCTGCGTCGGTGAGGCCGGCGCCGTCACCGTCCCGGGCGACCTCGTCGTCCCGGCCGGCAAGTCGTGCGTGCTCGACGGCACCACGGTCGAAGGCAAGGTCACGGTCCGCAGCGGTGCGGATCTCGTGGTGACCAACGGCACCTTCAAGACCACTGTTGTGGTGCAGGCCAACGGCTACCTCGATCTGACCGACACCACCGTCGTCGGCAAGATCACCAGCCAGGGCGGCTACGGCACCTACACCTCCGGCTCCTCGTTCGCCGCGTACAACGAGACCGGCGCCGGCGACCTGACGCCGTTCCTCTACGCCGAGGGTGCGACCATCGGCGGGAACGTGACCGCCAAGGCGGGCGAGGTCTACGTCTCCGGCAGCACCGCGAAGAACATCACCACGACCGATTCGTCCTACACCGACGTGCTGAACTCCACGCTGACCGGCAACCTGAGCGTCACCAACGCCGCATTCGGCAGCCAGGTCTGCGCCTCGGAGTTCGACGGCAACGGCATCTTCGAGGGCAACGCCGGTGTTCAGCTCGGCAGCGGCGCGCTCTTCGGCGAGTGCGTGGGTGGCTCGAACTACTTCGGCAAGAACGTGACGATCAACAACTCGTCCGTGGGCGTCGAGGTGAACGGCAACATCATCCGCGGCAACCTGGCCGGCGAGGGCAACGATCCGGCTCCCATCGGGACCGACAATCGTGTCCGCGGTGAGCAGACCGGTCAGTTCGCCGACCTGTCGGCTGCTGCTGCCCGTTCGCTGGCCCGTCGCAGCGCCCCGGCTGATCACGGCGCCGAGATCAAGGCCAAGATCGCCGACCGCAAGGCCGAGGCAACCAACGAGGCCGCCGCAGCGGGTCGCGCCGCGATCGGCTGAGGCAACTCGCCCCGTACGACTGTCGCAGTTTGAGACAGGAACGGCCGCCCATTTACGGGCGGCCGTTTCCTGTTGCGAGACCCGGTGGGCGGAACCCCGGTTCCGCCGTTAGGCTGGGTCCGAGCCACGCTCACCGGCGCCACCCGGCACTGTTGACGTGCACAGACAAAGAAGAGGTCCGCAAGGATCGCCACACAGACGTTCCCTGCTCAACGAGGAGGCATTCGTGTCCGACGACGCCCTGTCCAATCTGCTCCACGAGGACCGGCGCTTCCCGCCACCGGCCGAACTCGCCGCCAACGCCAACGTCACCGAGGCCACCTACGCCGAGGCCGAGGCCGACTGGGAGGGCTTCTGGGCCAAGCAGGCCGAGCGCCTCACCTGGGGCACCAAGCCCACCCAGGTGGTCGACTGGTCCAACCCGCCGTTCGCCAAGTGGTACGCCGACGGCACCCTGAACGCCACGGTCAACTGTCTCGACCGCCACGTGGAGGCCGGCAACGGTGACCGGGTCGCCTACCACTTCGAGGGCGAGCCCGGCGACACCCGCGACGTCACCTACGCCGACCTGCTGCGCGACGTCAGCAAGGCCGCCAACGCCCTGACCGACCTCGGGGTCAAGACCGGTGACCGCGTCGCCATCTACATGCCGATGATCCCCGAGACCGTCGTGGCCATGCTGGCCTGCGCTCGGATCGGCGCCCCGCACACCGTCGTCTTCGGCGGCTTCTCCGCCGACGCCCTGGCCGACCGCATCACCGACTGTGGCGTGGAGGTCGTGATCACCGCCGACGGTGGGTACCGTCGCGGCGCACCGTCGGCCCTCAAGCCGGCCGTGGACGCCGCCCTGGAGCGTTGCCCGGAGGTCAAGCACGTCCTGGTCGTGAAGCGCACCGGCCAGGAGACGGCGATGACCGAGGGCCGTGACCAGTGGTGGTCCGACGTGGTCGATGCCGCATCGGACCAGCACACCCCGGAGCTGTTCCCGGCCGAGCACCCGCTGTACATCATGTACACCTCGGGTTCGACCGGTAAGCCGAAGGGCATCCTGCACACCACCGGCGGCTACCTGACCCAGGCGGCCTACACGCACTGGGCGAGCTTCGACCTGAAGGATGACGACGTCTACTGGACGGCCGCCGACATCGGCTGGGTGACCGGCCACTCCTACATCGTGTACGGCCCGCTCACCAACGGCGCCACCTCGATCATGTACGAGGGAACCCCGGACACCCCGCACAAGGGACGCTGGTGGGAGATCGTCGAGAAGTACAAGGTCTCGATCCTGTACTGCGCGCCGACCGCCATCCGCACCTTCATGAAGTGGGGCGCCGACATCCCGGCCAAGTACGACCTGTCGTCGCTGCGCGTGCTCGGGTCGGTCGGCGAGCCGATCAACCCGGAGGCCTACGTCTGGTACCGCACCCACATCGGCGGTGACCGCACCCCGGTCGTCGACACCTGGTGGCAGACCGAGACCGGTGCGCACATGATCAACCCGATGCCGGGCGTCACCTCGGGCAAGCCGGGTGCGGCCATGAAGGCGATCCCGGGCATCGCGGTCGAGGTCGTCAATGACGAGGGTGAGCCGGTCGGCAACGGCCACGGTGGCTACCTGGTGATCACCAAGCCGTGGCCGTCGATGCTGCGCACCCTGTGGGGCGATGACCAGCGGTTCGTCGACACCTACTGGTCACGGTTCCCCGGCAAGTACTTCGCCGGCGACGGCGCCAAGAAGGACGAGGACGGCGACATCTGGCTGATGGGCCGCGTGGACGACGTGATGAACGTGTCCGGCCACCGGATGTCGACCACAGAGATCGAGTCGGCCCTGGTCTCCCACCCACACGTCGCCGAGGCGGCCGTGGTGGGAGCCTCCGATGCCACCACCGGTCAGGCCATCGTCGCCTTCGTGATCCTGCGCTCCGGTGAGGGCGAGACCGCCGAGGAGGGTGCCGACATCGTCACCACCCTGCGCAACCATGTGGCCAAGGAGATCGGTCCGATCGCCAAGCCGCGGCAGATCATGGTCGTCGAGGAACTGCCGAAGACCCGGTCCGGCAAGATCATGCGCCGCCTGCTCCGTGACATCGCCGAGAACCGTGAACTCGGCGACGTCACCACCCTGCAGGACTCCTCGGTGATGAACCTGATCAAGACCAACATGGCCACCTCGACCGAGGACTGATCCTCGGGCGCTGGTCGAGTAGCACCGCGTGTTGGTCGAGTAGCACCGCGCTCGCGTGGTGCGTGTCGAGACCCCGTGGCGCGTGTCGAGACCAGGCGCGAATGCCGCTCCGCCCACGTTGGGCGGGGCGGCATTCGTCATTCCAGCTGGAAAGTGCCCAGCGGCACGTGCGAACGGGGACGATCGGCCGAGGCTCAGCCGCCGTTCGCCGCGGCCAGGGCCTCGGCGTACTCCCCCGCGATGGCGTCGCCGCAGTCGGCCTTCCACCGCTTCGCCAGCTCGTCCCAGTCACTCACCTGCTTGCGGCCCTGGATGATGTCGCCGATGAGGGCATTGATGTCCTTGGCCCAGGTGGCACCGCGACTGGTGTCGGTGTCGGAGTACAGGCCGGCGGTCGGAAGTGCCTCCCCCGTCTCGGCGGCTGCCTTCATGAACTCGTAGGCCCGCTTGGCGATCTCGGGGTAGCCCGGAGCCGACACGGTGAACAGTGGCCCGGAGACGTAGAAGACCATGGTGCGTTCGGCGTTCCCGCGGTCGGTGCGTTGCGGCAGGTACAGCCCGCCGTCGGCCTCCTGCCAGGTCCAGTCGTCACCCTCGGCCCCGTAGTAGACGTCGAGCCACTCCGCGGTCCCGTACGAGGCAGCGATGTAGTTCATCACCCGCAGCAGTTCACGGACCCGGTCGGGCTCGGCACCCTTGCGGATCGCTCCCAGCTTGTACACCCCGGAGCCGAGCCGTTTGGCGGCCTTGCCGCCCCCGGCGGCCTTCGGCGGTTGGATGAAGGCCAGGTCGAACTCCGGGTCCTTCGGTCCGTAGCTGGCCAGTGGGCTGGACCATCCGGTGCCGCCCCAGACGAACATCGCCGTACGACCACTGCCCCAGTCGTCGATCTGCGCCTGGGTTCCGGCATAGAAGGCGTCGGGCCGGAAGACGCCCTTCTTCCACAGCTGGGCGACGTAGTCGAGGGCGTCCTTGTACTCGTCGGTGAGGTACTGACTGGTGAAGGTGCCGTTCTCGACCCGCCACTGGTTCGGAGCGCCGAACATCTCACAGGCGAAGCCGAAGGTCGACACGGGTCGATTGTCGGCGTAGATCCCGTTCTTCGCATCGGTCAGGGCGAGGTACAGCTCGGTCAGTTCCTCCGCACTGCTGACCTCGGACGACAGACCCTTCGCGTCCAGAATGTCCTTGCGGGCGACGAGATAGCCCGACACCCGGGCATTCGGGGTGGGCACCGCGAAGATCTTCTGGTTGAAGATCGCGCTGCGCCACATCGACTCCGGCCGGGCGGCGAGCATCGGGTAGTCCTTGACCGCATCCCCGGACAGGTACTCGGTCAGGTCGGTGAACTTGGCCTCCAGCACCTTCGGCAGCTGCGCCATTCCGGTGGACGGCAATGACACGATGTCGGGCAGGTCATCACTGGCCAGTACGGTCGCGAGCTTCGCCGCGATCTCGCCGGAGGCGATCGGCGTCATCTGCAGGTCCACGCCGAGCACCTTGTTCAGGTTCTGCCACGCGGCATTGTTCGGCAGCGCTGGCGGATTGGGGATCTCGGTCTCGAAGATCGTACTGACGGCACCGCCGGTTCCCGGCACCTCGGTGATCGCGTCGTAGGCCGGCTTGGGAATGCCGAGGAAGGCAGCCAGGCCGCCAGCCTCGGTGGCCGGGTAGTCGGTCGGGATCTTGTCGAACGGGACATAGGTCGGCATGGCGACCCCGGACCGGCCGCCGTTGGCCGGGGCATCGGATGCGTCCCCACCGGGCTCGGTGCACGCGGACAACGCCGGCACACCGGCCAGCGCGGCGGTGCCCGCCACCCCGGTCAACAGGTGGCGGCGACGAATCGACGGCTGGGGCATGGCGCACTCCTTCATGACGTGTCGACGGCCGCGATGATCCTTGTGGGCAAGGAAAGACAACAGCTCGGCCGCCGTTGGCACCGAGTCTCTCGTGACGGTCGGAGAGGGGTCAACGGCTCCCTGGAACGAACCAGGAACCAATCCCGACAGAGGGGAAGGACTTCGAGGTCGCGCCACGCTCGCTGCGCCCGCAGCTCGACCCACGTAAGCTGACACCCGGAGTGCCGGGAAGTCTGGTCGGCCGGGGGCGTGAGCTCCTGTGTGATCCACCACACCTGAAAGGCGCCACCGTGACGTCACCGAGCCCCCGTCCGCCCCGCAGGATCCGCCTGTTCACCACCGGTGACAACGCCGACGAGATCGCGATCGCCGATGCCCTGCGCAGCGAGACGATCGGCGGTGTCGTGATGCTCATTGCTGCGGTGGCAGCACTGCTGTGGGCCAACTTCGGCGGGGCGAGCTACGAGGCCGTACGAGACATCGTCGTGGGGCCGATGTCGCTGGAGCACTGGGCCTCGGACGGCCTGCTGACGATCTTCTTCTTCGTCGCAGGCCTGGAGCTCAAACGCGAGTTTCGTGCGGGATCGTTGTCCGAGCCACGCAAGGCACTGGTACCGATCGTGGCAGCCGCCTGCGGGATGGCTGTCCCGGCGTTGATCTACGTCGGGATCAACCTGGCCGCCCCAGGGGGCAACCTGGCCGGGTGGGCCGTCCCGATGGCCACCGACATCGCGTTCGCGCTCGCGGTCCTGGCCGTCGTCGCACCCGGTCTGCCCAGCAGCCTGCGCGCCTTCCTGCTCACCCTCGCCATCGTCGACGATCTCGGGGCGATCATCGTGATCGCCGTCGTGTTCACCAGCTCGCTGAACCTGATCTGGTTGGGCATCGCGCTCGCGTGCGCCGCCCTGTGGTTCGTCCTGCAGCAGCGCCGTCTGGACCGGTGGTACCTCCATCTGCCGCTGTTCGTGCTGTGCTGGTGGGCGATGCACGAGTCCGGGGTGCACGCCACGATCGCCGGTGTCCTCCTCGGGCTGCTGACACGCACATCCCCGTACGAGAACAATGATCCCGTCGACCGGTGGGAGCATTTCTGGCGCCCGGTCTCGGCCGGCTTCGCCGTCCCGGCGTTCGCCCTGTTCGCCGCCGGGGTGCACGTCGACCCGGCCAGCCTGACAGCGGTCGTGACGCATCCGGCCACCCTCGGCATCCTGCTCGGTCTGGTGGTCGGCAAGGCCGTGGGGATCACGGGAGGTGCCTGGTTGACCACCCGACTGACCGGCGCGGAGCTTGCTCCGGGCCTGCGCTGGCGCGAGATCTTCAGCGTCGGAGTCCTGGGCGGCATCGGGTTCACCGTGGCGCTGCTGGTGGCCGATCTGGCATTTGCCGGGCACCCCGATCTGGTGGAGCAGGCGAAGGCGGCCGTGCTGCTCGCCTCCCTGGTGGCCGCGGTGCTCGCTGCGATCAGCCTGCGACGCCGTACGAAGGAACGCCGTCGCGCTGCGGACGACTGATCAGCCGCCCGGCAGGATGTAGGGGCCGGCGAGGTCGCGCAGTGCTGCCTCCAGCAGATGACGTGCCTCCAGCAGCCGGATCCGCAGCGTGGACACGTCGACCCCACCCTGACGCCCCGACAGGGAGACGACGAACGGCGGCGCCCCCGGCACCTCGACCGGGATCGCCCCGGCGATGTGGTCGGGGGTGAGCCAGCCGGTCGTCACCAGGCTCGAGTGCTCGAGCAGAGCAGCAGCCCGATCCAAGGTCTCCTCCGGACTGTCGGGGATGGCGCCGACCGGGTTGTCCCAGCCACGCCGCGACCGGGACTCCTGCAGCATCGCCACGGCCTCGGCCCGTGGCCGGTCCAGCAGCAGCCGCAGCGCCGCGGTCGACTGGTGCAGCGGGTACGGATGGCTGGAGAACGGCAACGGGTGTCGGTCGCCCCGGACCCGACAGAAGTACAGCGTCTCGCTGTGCCACAGCGTCACCAGGACCGCCTCCAGACCCGGGTTGGCCGCGATGACCTCGTGCATCGGGTTCCAGGCCGCGTTGACCAGCCCGAACCCCTCCACGCTCGCCGCCCCGAGGGCGAACACCCCGAAATCGGGGACGAAGCCCTGCCGCCGGTGGCGCCGCACCAGTCCCTGGTCGCCGAGGGTGGTGAGGATGCGCGACACTGTGCTGGGATGAGCGCCGATCTGCTCGGCGATCTCGCCTGCGGGGATCGGCCGCCCGGCGCGCACCACGATCCCGAGGATCTCCAGTCCCTGCTGCAGCGACTTCAGGGGGCTGTCGGGGCGATCGGACGTGGCGGCCATGGTCGTCAGGTTAGTGAACGTCGCGGAGCACGCGCGACGAGGGCGACCCGATACCACTATCGTGGTGTGACGGAGGCGTGATCACCACGACCGAGGAGTGCAGATGAGCGAGGACGGGACCCCCCGGACCGTACGGAACGACACCGCGCAGGGCGACACCGTGCGGGGCGACAACGCTCCGGGCGTGGCCGACATCGTCAAGAACATCACCGCCGACGTCCAGCAACTGGTCAAGGGCGAGATCGAGTTGGCGAAGGCCGAGCTCGTCCCGTCCGCCAAGGCCGCCGGCAAGGGAGCCGGCCTGTTCAGCGGCGCCGGCGTCCTGGGGCTGTACGCTCTCGGCCTGCTCTTCATCGGCCTGTCGTGGCTCATCGGGGACGCGCTGGGCCGGATCTGGCTCGGCTTCCTGATCATGACGGCCGGCCTGCTCGTCATCGCCGGGATCCTGGCGCTGATCGGCAAGGCCTCGCTCAACAAGGCCGACTTCTCGGCGTCACGGACCAAGGCGGCGACCACCGAGACCGTGACGGCCGTCAAGGGTGCGGTGGCCAGTGTCACCGCCAAGCCGGAACTGACGAAGACGCCGGCGCGGACGGTGGCCCGGACCTCGTCCGGAGGTGACCCCGCTGTCCGCTGACCGGGCTCGCCGCGCGAAGATCATCGGCGCGGTCCTGGCACTGGCCTGCGGCACTCTCATCCCGGCCCAGACCCGCCTGAACGGTGAACTGGGCGCGCAGCTGTCCGACGGTTACGTCGCCGCCCTGCTGTCCTTCCTGGCCGGTCTGGTGATCGTTGTCGTCGTGGTGGTGGCCCGCCGGAGGCACCGGCAGGCGGTCGGTGAGGTGGTGGCAGCGATCCGGCAGGGTGACCAGCCGTGGTGGATCCTGCTCGGCGGTGTCGTCGGTGCGCTGCTCGTCGTCTCCCAAGGTCTGTCCGGAGCCGTCCTGGGCGCGGCGATCTTCACCGTGTGCACAGTGGCCGGGCAGACGGTCAGTGGGCTGGTGATCGACCGGCTCGGCCTCGGTCCAGCGGCGGCGATGAACCTCACCGCACAGCGAATTCTGGGGGCGGTGCTGACCGTGATCGCCGTCGTGGTCGGCGTCTCGGATCGTCTGCTGACCGGCACCTTCAGCTGGCTGGCCCTGCTGCCACTCATCGCCGGCCTCGGAATCTCCTTCCAGAGTGCGGTCAACGGCCGGGTCCGGGTCATCGGAACACTGCCGGTCGCGAGCCTCGGCAACTTCGCCGTCGGCACCATCGTGCTGCTCGTGGTGGTGGGGATCCGTGCTGTGGCGGTCGGGCTGCCGGACCATCTGCCGACGCAGTGGTGGCTCTACCTGAGCGGTCCGATCGGACTCACCTACATCACCATCAACGCGGCGGTGGTACGGCACACCGGGGTGTTGTTGCTGGGGCTGGCCAGCATCGGTGGGCAGCTGGTCGGCTCGCTGCTGATCGACACGATCTTTCCGGTGGCCGGGCACGTCCCCGGTCTGGTGACGGTGCTCGGCGTCGCCCTCACCCTGGTGGCGATTCTGGTCGCCTCACTGCGACCGAGGGTCAGGAGCTGAGCTCGGCGAGCTCGCGCCGCAGGTTTGCCTGCGCGCTGTCCTCAAGGGCCGAGCCCTTCGCCGTACGGAACAGCGGCGCCGACTCCAGCAGACCGGCCAGCACCCGGCTGCGTCCGGCCCGGAACGCCTCGTCAGGCACGCTCGCATACTCCTCACGCACCGCAGCGGCATAGCAGCGGTAGTCGGCCTCGTCACCGGCCAGCACCGCCAGGTCTGCATCGCACAGCAGGGCGCCGTCGTGGTCCCCCGGCTCGACCCGGTGATCGATGGTCAACTCGACGAGCCGGGCCACCGAGGCCACCTCACTTTCCTTCAGGTACGGGGACAACTCGCGCCGGGCGAGTTCGGCCGAGGCCCGCTCGTTGTTGCCTGCGCCAATGACGTAGACCGCATCGTGGTACCAGGCGGCCAACGCGACCAGCTGATGATCATGGAACGACTCGGCGAGGTCGTCGATCGCCTCCAGCACTGCTGCCAGATGATCGACGGTGTGGTAGCGCCGGTGCGGTTCGGACCACCTGTCCAGCAGGGGTTCCGCGAGGCCGGGTGCCTCGGGCAGGGTTGTCGACCAACGCTGACGGAGCCGCTCTCGTACGGTGGTGGGCACGAGGTCATGATAGGAAGACGGTCCCGACCTCAAGGAGGCAGTGGTGCCCACGACGATCCTGTGGTTCCGGAGGGACCTGCGGCTGTCCGATCATCCAGCACTGCTGGCCGCCGCCGACCAGGCCGACGGCGGCCGGGTGATCCCGCTCTTCATCGCCGATCCCCGTCTGCTCGATCGCTGTGGTGCTCCACGAACGGCCGCCCTGCATTCGGCCCTGGCCGGCCTCGACCGAGCCACCGACGGAGCCCTGGTCGTCCGTCACGGGCACCCCGAGGACCTGCTGCCCACCCTGGTCGCCGAGACGGGCGCCGTCGCGGTCCACATCAGCGGCGAAACCACTCCGTGGGGTCGCCGACGCGACCGCCGGGTCGCGCAACGGCTCGGCGCCCCGCTGATCGCCACCGGATCCCCGTACGCTGTCGGGCCCGGCCGGGTCACCAAGGCGGACGGCACCCCGTACGCAGTGTTCACCCCGTACCACCGTGCCTGGACCGACCATGGCTGGCACGCTCCGGCACCCGTGCCGGAGCGCCTGCGCTGGCACCGTCAGCTCGAATCCGACGACTGGCCCGAGGTTCCCGCCCCAGTGACGCCGGAGGTCTCGGAAGCCGCGGCATTGCAACGCTGGCAGGAATTCCTGGCCGACGGACTGACCGGCTACGCCACCGATCGGGACCGTCCCGATCTCGACGCCACTTCGCGGTTGTCGGCCGACCTTCACTTCGGGACGATTCATCCACGCACCCTGTTGCAGGACCTGGCTGCGCTACCGCCGGCCGTGAGGGACGGCGAGGACGCACAGCGGTTCCGTACCGAGCTGTGCTGGCGCGAGTTCTACGCCGACGTGCTGTGGCACCGCCCGCGGTCGGCGTGGCAGGACCTCACAGCCGCACTCGCAGGGATGACCTGGGACGACCTGGCCGGCGATGCCGCCACCGCCTTCGACGCCTGGCGTGCCGGGCGCACCGGCTACCCGTTCGTGGACGCGGGTATGCGGCAGCTGCTGGCCGAGGGCTGGATGCACAACCGACTCCGGATGGTGACGGCTTCCTTCCTGGTCAAGGATCTTCATCTGTGGTGGGGACACGGCGCCCGACACTTCCTTGATCATCTGGTTGACGGCGACCTCGCCTCCAACAACCACGGTTGGCAGTGGGTGGCCGGCACCGGGACCGACGCGGCACCCTACTTCCGCGTGTTCAATCCGGTGCTGCAGGGCCAACGGTTCGACCCGGACGGCGACTACGTACGGCGTTGGGTCCCTGAACTTCGCCGCGTCTCCGGCGCTGCCGTCCACGAGCCCTGGCGGGTGGCGGACGGGGGTGCCGACGGCTATCCGGAGCGGATCCTCGACCACGCTGTCGAACGACGTGAGGCGCTGGCCCGGCTACGGTCGATCCGGGACTGAGCGGCCGTCACGGGTCGCTCGCTCAGGTCAGACCTGCACCGTGAGGCTTCGAGGCGAGGTCACCGGTGGAGCCAGTCCGGCTCGGCGGCACCTCGAGCGATCCGTAGCGTTCCATGCGCTGCCAACGGAGCCGGACTCCCGAGATGGCCGTGAAGGTGGACTGGATCACGACGAGGTACATCAACTGCCGATACACGAACTGCTGCAGAGGCAAGGTCCACAACGGAGTCAGACGTTCATGGTCGAGGCGGAATGCGTACGCCGCCATGGCGGCCTGGACCATCAACAGCAACAACCAGACGGCGAGAACCCGAACGGGGTCGAGGAAGATGAGCCCGTACACGGCGAAGACGTCGACGATCGGGGCGATGAGTGGCAGCAGCACCTGGAGGATGAGGAGATACATGAGGCCGCGGCGCCCGAGCTTCCCGGCCTGGCCGCCCTGCACCACGGCTCCGCGATGCTTCCACATGGCCTGCAGGGTGCCGTAGCACCAGCGGTACCGCTGTTTCCACAGCGCACCGAGGGTGGCCGGCGCCTCCGTCCAGGCGATGGCGTCCTCCACGTAGAGCACACGCCATCCGTCTCGGCACAGCGCCATCGTGAGATCGGTGTCCTCGGCCAGGGTGTCCTCGCTGACACCACCGACCCGCCGGAGCGCCTCACGGCGGAAGCCACCGATGGCACCGGGCACGGTCGGTATGCACTCGACGACGTCGAAGAGTCGGCGGTCAAGGTTGAACCCGACGACGTACTCGATGTGCTGCCAGGCACCGAGAATGCCGCCCCGGTTCGCGACCTTGGTGTTCCCCGACACGGCCCCCACCCGTGGATCGGCAAAGGGGCGGATCAGGTTCCCGATCGTCTCCGGTTCGAAGACGGTGTCGCCGTCGACCATCACAACGAGGTCGCAGGAAGCTCGGGCGATGCCGGCGTTGAGAGCGGAGGGCTTCCCGCCGTTCTCCTTGCGAACCACGACGACGTCATCCAGGCCGAGCCCTTCGGCGATCGCGGCCGTGTCGTCGGTCGAACCGTCGTCGACCACGATGATCTCGACCGGCTGGGTCGATCGGGCGATCGATCGAACAGCTGCCTCCATCCCTGCCGCCTCGTTGTAGGCCGGGACAATGACGCTGACCCGTGTTGACGGGTCGGGCGGCGGGGCGATGCCGACCCGCCGTCGCCCGAGCGCAGGATTGCGGCTCCGTCGGAAGTCGCGACTGTGGCGGGCTGCGAAGCCGGTCACCAGGACCGCCCGAATCACCATGACCACACCCGCCGCGACGAGAAGGACCGAGAGAGCCGCCACGAGCCACTCACTGACAACGACCACGGCGACAACGAGATCACCGGCCAGTTGCTCCTGCCAGGTGGCGGCTGTCATCGTCGTCACCCCCAACGACTCGCCGACGCTGGTCACCCGGTACCCCAGGGATGCGTACTGCGTGAGCATGGTGTCGAGCAGCGACCGTCTCGGAGCGGTCGCCTCCGCCGTCGTGCAGAAGGGCGACCTGCCCGGAAGTACCCCGCGGAGCAAGGTTCGCCTCGATCGCCGCGACGCCGGGGCGTTGCCAGTCCTTCCCGTCCAGGGTGGAGAAGACGGTCAGGTACCCGTCGTCAGCGGCGGCCTGCACTGCCGTCCAGGTACGGTCAGTGACCGAGTCCGTGGTCGCCGAGTACGGCAGCCGCAGCAGGCTCGCCTTCCGCCCGCTGACACCGGCGATGACCGCCTGTGCGCCGCGGAGTTCGACCTCCTGACGCCATGACGGCGCCGCGCCGAGATCGACATGGGTCAAGGTGTGGATGCCGATCTCGTGGCCGTCGGCGAGGATCTGGCGCACGACGTCAGGATGCTCGATCGCCTGGGCACCGACGACGAAGAAGGTGGCATGGACGTGATGCTGGCGCAGCACGGCAAGGATCTGTGGCGTCCACACCGGATCCGGGCCGTCGTCGAAGGTGAGCGCGATGGTCCGCTCGGGCGGCATCCGTGTCTGGACGGCGTTGTTCCGGGCATCAACCACCGGTCCTCCACCGAGCAGAGCCGGCGGCACCGTGCTGCTCGGGCCCGACGTGACCGCGCCGTCGTCGAGTCGCCCACCCAGGTGTGACAGATAACCCTGCACCAGCAGCGTTCCTGAGACCAGCACGATCACTGTCGCCAGGATGACCCAGTGCACCCGCACCCGGTCGCCGCGTGCCGGGCGCGCTCGAGATGGCGGCATCATCGTCGCCCTTGTGAGGTGTGCGAGGGCAGGGTCGTGGGTTTGCCGCCCGGACGGGTACGGGTACTGCTCGGCTTCGATCCCTGCCCAGGATTCACGGTGCGCGCTCCCGGGTCTGGGCGGGTTCGCCCGGCGGTGTGCTGGAGGCATCGCCGGCCGGGGGACCCTCACTCGAGGCTGGCGGGTGCCCCGTTGCAGGTCTGCTCGGACGCTGGGCCTCGGACGGCGCCCGACTCGTCGCGTCCGGCGATGTTGTCGGTGCCGATGTTGCCGGCGCCGATGTTACGGGCACGGATGTCGACGGCACGGACGTCGAGGAGGTTGATGAGCCCGGCCGCGGTGTGGTGGGCGTGGTCTCGGGGGAACTGATCGCGGCCGGTACGAGGGGTGGGGGCAACAGCGGTGCCACGGCTCCCGGACTCACGGCAAGCCCGACAAGCACGACAACCAGGTAGGCACCGGCAAGACCGACGACGCCCCAGGCGACCCGTTTCACCAGACGAAGTCGACGACCCGACGGATCAACGAACACCGGGCTCTGTGGCGAGCTCTCCGGCGGTGGCACCTCTGTGTGGTCGGTCATGGCAATACTCCCCGGGCTACGGCCGGTTCACGCCAGGTGGAAGCCCCCTCCGCCGCCGATCATGCCCACGGGCCCACCATCAGGTCCAATGATCGCCACCCGAGCTGGACAGGCCGACCCCATCGTGCAAGAGGGTCAGTGCAGGTCGCGGGCGTCGCTCGTGCGGGCCCGCGCTGCGGCGGCGTCTCGCAGGAATCGTTGTGGTACGTCGATCTCCCGGGCCCTGTCCCACGGCTCGTCCCAGCCGGCCAGGCCGAACACACCTTCCAGCAGGTGTGCGGTGAGTCCCCACACCAGCAGTTCCTCGGCCTCACCGTTCGCGGAGCGACCAGTGATCCAGAACCCCGGCCCGTGGTAGCCGGAACGATGCCGTACGGTCACCCGGTGCTCCGGATCGAGGAGTCGGGACAGCGGTGCGATCACCACCTGGGCGACCTCGCGGGGATCATTGACCCCGACCGGTGACACCGAGCGCCACCAACCGACGACCCCGGAGACGTCGTAACCACTGACCGCGACATGGGCGGCGGGGACGACACCGAGCACTTCGACTCCGGACGGATCCAGGCCGGTCTCCTCGTTGCCCTCCCGTAGTGCGGCGGCGGCCAGATCGGCGTCACCCGGATCGACCGAGCCGCCGGGGAAGGCGAGCTGGCCGGGGTGGTTGCGCATCGTGTGGGCGCGCTCCACGAAGAGCACCGTGCCGTCGGCGATCGAGGTGCCGCCGATCAGGATCAGCACCGCGGCGGCCCGGCCACCCTTGCCGGGGCGAGCCCGTACGACCGCCTCGGTGGCGTGCGGGTCGGCCAGATTGGCCGTCAACGGGTCGAGCCAGTCCGTGTCCGACACCGTCAGTCCACTCCCAGGTGCTGCTCGATGAGCTGTTGCAGCTGTTCGGTGGAGGTGATCATGCCCGAGTGGCGGTAGGCGATGGTGCCGTCGGCGGTCACCAGCAGTGTCATCGGCGGTCCGGTCAGTTGGAACGGCGCCTTCACCCGACTGTCCTCGTCAGCGACCTGCGGATAGGTCCAGCCGGCCTCGTCGGCGAAGGCGATCGCCCGGTCGGGCAGGGGGTCGGCGATGTCGATGCCGAGGAACAGCACCCGGTCCCCGAACTGCTGCGAAGCCTCCGTGAGATGCGGGGCCTCCTGGCGACACGGCGGGCACCACTGCGCCCACACGTTGATCACCATCGGCGTGCCACGCAGGCCCGCCAACCGGACCTCCTTGCCTCCGCCCAGGCACGGCAGGGTGATGTCGGGCAACCCCTTCGGGTCGGCTGGCACCGTGGCGTCGGAGGCTGGGCAGTCCGCGATCCCGGCGGCCGCCTTCTGGGTCGCCAGGTCGCCGGCGGCGACGGTCGAGGTGGGCGGCGGCGGTGTCGTCGATTCGCCGCTCCGGGTGACCGGTGACGACGGGGCTCCGCACCCGGCCAGCAGTACCCCCGCCACGAGCGGGCCGAGGGATCCCCGTACGAGACCGTGGGCACGCCTCATCCGCGCGGCTCCCGCACCAGCTTGGCGGCCTTCACCGGATCGGTCGTCCCTTCCCCGTACGCGGGGCACAACCGTGCGACCGGGCAGGCTCCGCAGGCCGGGTTGCGAGCGTGACAGCGACGTCGGCCGTGCCAGATGACGTGGTGGCACAGCATCACCCAGTCCCTCTTGGGGAACAGGGCTCCGACCTCCGCCTCGATGGTGTCGGGATCGGTGCTGCTGGTCCAGCCGAAACGGCGGGACAGCCGCGCGAAGTGGGTGTCCACCGTGATGCCGGGGACTCCGAAGGCGTTGCCGAGCACCACGTTGGCCGTCTTGCGCCCGACCCCGGGCAGGGTGATGAGTTGCTTCAGCGTACGAGGAACCTCGCCGTCGAACTCGGTCACCAACTGGTGCCCCAGCTTCAGCAGCGTGTCGGTCTTGACCCGAAAGAAGCCGGTCGGTTTGACCAACGCCTCCAACTCGTCCCGGTCGGCGCCGGCCAGGGTGGCCGGGTCGGGGTAGCGGGCGAACAACGTACGGGTGACGAGGTTGACCCGCTTGTCGGTCGACTGGGCCGACAGGATGGTCGCCACCAGCAGCTCGTACGGGTTGGTGAAGTCGAGCTCGGCGCGGGCGTCGGGATAGGTCTCGGCCAGGATGCGATCGATGCGACGCGCGCGGCGCACCAGGGCAGTGTCCGGCCGTGTCCCCAGCGGGGCCTTCGGCCGGGAAGGAGCAAGGTCCGGCATGCGCGCCAGCCTACGTGGGGTCACTGACAGGTCACGATCACGGATCGGGACGGTGCGCAATCGGCGAGGCGAGCGGTAGCCTGTCGACGAAGTGGCAGCCGTCGCCCTGCGACGTTTTGTCCTGCCCACCCGATCGAGAGGCAACTTAGGCGTGGATCCCGACGTACTGCGCAAAGCACCGCTGTTCCAGGGCCTGGAGAGCGACTCCGCCGCAGATTTGGCCTCCGCCATGTCGACCGTGCGGCTCGACCGCGGCCAGGCGCTGTTCCACGAGGGCGACCGGGACGACCGGCTCTACGTCGTGGTCAGCGGAAAGATCAAGCTGGGACGCAGCGGCTCGGCCGGCCGGGAGAACCTGATCGCGGTGCTCGGCCCGGGACAGATGTTCGGCGAGCTGTCGCTGTTCGACCCCGGCCCCCGCTCCTCCACCGCCACCGCGGTGACACCGGCCGAGATCCGGTGTCTTGAGCACGACGAGTTGATGAAGTGGTTGGAGGGTCACCCCGAGGTGGCCCGCGCCCTGCTCGCCCAGCTCGCCGGGCGCCTCCGCCGTGCCAACGACGTCGTCGCCGACCTGGTGTTCTCCGATGTCCCCGGCCGCGTCGCCAAGGCGCTGCTGGACCTGGCCTCGCGCTTCGGCGAGGACACCGGCGACGGCGTCAACGTGCACCACGACCTGACCCAGGAGGAGCTCGCCCAGCTCGTCGGCGCCTCCCGGGAGACCGTCAACAAGGCGCTGGCCGACTTCGCCACTCGTGGCTGGATCCGCCTCGAGCCGCGCTCGGTCACCATCCTGGACGTGGCGCGGGTCGAACGCCGCGCCCGCTGACCCCTCGACTCCGCTCGGGAAACGAAACCCCGTACGCCCGTCGAGCGAAGTCGTACGCCCGTCGAGCGAAGCCGAGACGGCACGAGATCCCTACCCGGTCGTGCTCGCCCAGTGCCGCTGGTGCGCCTCGACCGACCATGCCGAGATCTGCGACTCGGCGGCGAACTCAGGTAGCGGGCACCGACCCGCCGCCAACAGCTCCTCAACCTGACGCTCCAGGCTCTCGATCTCGGCGAGCACGTCGTCGCGCGGCACCTCACCCCGCTTGACCGCCAGCACACGCTCACGCTGCTCGACCGGCATCGGCAGGGTCAGGGTCGCCGTGGTGGCGATCTCGTACCCCTGGATCGCCAGCCGGAGGGCGTGACTGCCGTACTTGGTGTCCCATCCATGGCGCTCCACCAGTTCCGGCCGGCTCGGCGCACCACCACGACGTCCCAGCATCCGGTCGCGCTGGGAGGCCATGTAGCCGAGGAATCGACGGACCGCCTGCTGTGACAGGAACCAGCCACGACGTTCCCGCAGTTCCAGGCCCAGCGGGGTGACCGTGACCAGATCCGACTCCGGAGCGAACAACGGCAGCAGTACGGTCGGATTGCCCTTGACGGCCAGGCGGAGGTACTTCCGCAAGCCGTACAGCACCAGGTCGGTGTCGCCGTGGCCGCTCCGCGCCCCTTCCGGCTGGGTGCGCCAGATGTAGTCCTCACGGTGCTCGGTGATGCCGAGCAGGTACGACGGAGGCTCGACATAGACCCCCAACTCATCATGGTCGTCGGTGCCGGGGATGGCGATGCCGTGGACGCCGCTCCCGACGACGGACCGCAGGATCTCGTTGGGCAGCGCGACAGCGGCGTCACCGTACTCGACGTGATGACGCCCGTCCTCGCTCGCGTCGGGGGGCATGGCCGTACCGTACCGGCCGCCCGATCGGCCGGCACGAGGTTTTCGTTCCCCTTGGCCGAGGGTCGGCGACACCGGACTCTGGCAGGCGCACCGGTGTCCGACACTGCCGTCCCAGGAGGCTCCCCCATGCCCACTGCACCTGCCGCTGATCCGTCTCGACTTCGCTCGACGGGCGGAACGTCGTCCGTACGGCGACCACACCGCTGGCATGCCCTACTCGCCCTCGTGGTGACCACCGGTCTGGCGATCGGCACCAGCCTCGCCCTACCACCCACGGCCGCCCACGCCGCGACCGGAGGCTACGTCGCTCTCGGCGACTCCTACAGCTCCGGCACCGGCACCGAGACCTACTACGACGACGGAACCGACTGCCTGCGGTCACCGAAGGCGTACGGACCACTCCTGGCCGCCAGTCAGGGACGGCCGCTGACCTTCGCCGCCTGCAGCGCCGCCACCACCTCCGACGTGGTGAACCAGCAACTGTCCTCGCTGCGGTCGGACACGTCCCTGGTGACGATCACCATCGGCGGCAACGACGTCGGCTTCGTCCCGGTGCTGACCGAGTGCGCCAAGCCGAGCTGGTGGGGCGACTGTGACGCTGCCATCAGCAATGCGCTGGCGATCGCCAACGGCCAGCTGCCGGGCCGGCTGGCCAGTCTCTACTCCGCGATCCGCAGCAGGTCACCCCAGGCCGAGGTGGTCGTCGCCGGCTATCCGCACATCTTCAACGGCGAGGACTGCAACGCGCTCACCTTCTTCTCCGGTACAGAGATGAGCAAGCTCAACGCCGCCGCGGACCAGCTCGATGCGGTGACCAGGCGAGCCGCGCTGGCAGCCGGGTTCCGCTACGCCGACCCGGTGTCCACCTTTGCCGGCCACGCCGTCTGTGACGACACCGAGTGGATCAACGGCCTGTCCTGGCCGATCGTGGAGTCCTTCCACCCGAACGTGGCCGGGCATCGTGGTTACGCCGCACTTCTCGCCCCGCTGACGACCTCCGCCCGTACGGCCACCTCTCGCCGAGCCGTTGACGCGGACTCCTCCCGTGCCGCGACACCTGAACTTCCCACAGCAGAAGGAAAGTCCGAGCAGGTGGCCGTACCTGACCTGTCCAGTGCCGCTGCCAGGGCAGCGGCACGACGAGCCGGGATCAGCCAGCGAGACCTGACAGCACTTCAGGACGCCCAGCGTCGCGGAGCGAGCAACTCGACCCTGGAACGTCTCAGCGAACAGGCGGTCTCGGCTGCCCGCTGACCTCCGCGCTAGCGGTGCGCGGCACAGTGGTCATCGGCTGCAGCACAGTCGTGGCACCGCAGCGATCTCCCCTTGCAGCCAACGGATCCGCAGTCCACGTGGCTACTGGTAGGGGCACCACACCGGTCACAGCGACCGATCACGCGAGCATGATCGGAGAAGGTGATCACCTCGCGCCCGTCGAACACGCGGACCGCCCCTTGCCAGAGTCCGTCGTCGCCGTACTCCTCGCCGTAGCGGAGGATGCCGCCGTCGATCTGGTACACCTCGTCGAAGCCACGGTTGATCATCAGGGTGCTCAGCACCTCACACCGGATGCCGCCCGTGCAGTACGTCACGATCGGCTTGTCCTTGAGGTGGTCATAGGCGCCGGAATCCAGCTCGGCAACGAAATCTGCAGTGGTCGCGGCGTTCGTGACGACGGCTCCGGCGAACCGGCCAACTTCGGCCTCCCAGGCGTTGCGCCCGTCGAGGAACACCACGTCGTCCCGTTGCGCCACCAACTCGTGCAGGTCCTGCGGGGAGAGGTGGATCCCCGTCCCCGTCACACCGTCGGGGCCCACCGCGATCTCCTCCGCGGCGCCGAAGGTCACCAGCTCGGGGCGCACCTTGACCTGCAACCGAGGGAAGTCGGCACCGGTGCCGTCGCCCCACTTCGCTTCCAGGCCGGAGAAGGCGGGATGTTGACGGGTGGTCTTCAGGTACTGCTTGACCGCACTGACCTCGCCGCCGACCGTGCCGTTGATGCCCTGGGTGGCCACAATGATGCGGCCGGTCAGACCGAGCCGGCCGCACAGCTCGAGCTGCCACAGCCGGATCGCGTCGGGGTCGGCGAGCGGAGTGAAGCGGTAGTACGAGATCACCTTGTTGATCATGAGTCGATCCGATCGGTCTCGACCTCTCGACTTCGCTCGAGGGGCGGGGCGTCTCGACTCCGCTCGACCTCTCGACTCCCCTCGAGGTACGGATCGCTGCTGGACAGGCGACCCAGGTGTTCGAGATGTGCTGCGATGCTGGTTCGCGCAGCGCCGGCCAGCTGTGGGTCGAGTCCGGCGTGGACCCGTTGGGTGACCTCGTCAACCGTGCGGAGCCCGGCATCCAGAGCGGCCTGCACCTGGGAGATTCGTTCCCGGCGATGGGCCAGGTCATGGCGCAGCCGTGCCACCGGGTCGACCACCTCCGGACCATGACCAGGCAGGATGCGGTCGACATGCCATTCGGTGGCGAAGTCGGCCAATCGGGTCAGGCTGGCGAGCGAATCGGTGACCGAGCCGTCGCCGTACATGATCACCGAGCTGCCTCGCCCGAGCACGGTGTCGCCGGTGAGCAGGACCCGATTCTCCTTGCTGTAGAGGCAGATCGAGTCATCGGTGTGGCCGGGGGTCAGCATCACGATGAGGCCGCCAGGCAGCTCTTCACCATCGGCCAACGGTGCAGCTCCATGACACAAGGACGCCTCGACCGAACGCACGGTGGCCCCGGTCGTCGCCACGAGCTCGGGCACCAGGTCGACGTGATCGTGATGACGATGCGTCAGCACGACGAGTCCGATGGTTCCACCCAACTCGTCAGCCGCGGCCAGGACTGCTTGAAAATGGGACGGATCGGCCGGCCCGGGATCCACCACGACGACACCGGCCATGGTGGGCAGCAACCAGGTGTTGGTGCCGTCGAGGGTCATTGGTCCCGCGTTGGGTGCCAGGACGCGTCGTACGCCACGGGCTCGGGCACGGACTCGGAATTCGGCAATGTCGTCGACCATCGCCAGATCGGCGAGCAGTGACCTGGTGGGTGGGAAGGCACTCCACTGTCCGGACTCGATCGCCGCCAGAGCCGCTGCGGGCCGCACCCATTCGGCGATCTCGGCCTCGCTGGTGAGGCACTCCGGCTCCTGCCCGTCGGGGAGCAGTGCGACGAAGAAGGAGGTGTCGTAGCGGATCGGCATCGCTTCCGGGGTGATCCACCGGTCCCACGCCAGCAAGGCGTCCGGTGACACCCGTACACCGGTCTCCTCGGCCAACTCCCGTGTGGCACACGCCCGGGCGTCCGTGTCGACCGGTTCCTGTCCCCCGCCGGGGAAGGCGACCATGCCTGCGGCAAACGCCATCGTCGATGACCGGTGCACCAGGTACACCTCGCAGCCCACATCGGCTCCGCGGGCGGGACGGACGAGCAGCACACTGGCCGCTGGTCGAGCGGGCGCAGGGAGTGGGGTCGAGGTCACGGGGCAAACCCTACGGCGGGTCACACAGCGCGAGCTCGCGATCGTCGGCGTCCGCGCCGCGGCTCGATGATGACCCACGAAACTCTCTTTGTCAGATCAGATAACGTTCCTTGTCACATTTGACAACGAGAATTTGCGGCGGTGCAGCCAGGGGGAACGCGACGCAGCGATGGACAGCTGGTTGAGGTCTGTGAAGCGACCGTGATTGAGTAGGGAAAGCGTGAACCAGCGACGAGTCCCCGGCTTGGGCGCTCGCATCGGGGGTTCAAGGGGGTCGCTCCCCTTGCTCAACACGGAAGGTGACCACCATGGCCCAGCTGGGCGTCCAGATGATGATGCTGAAGAACCAGGTCGCCGAGCGCGGCATGTTCGCGGTGCTGCAGCAGATCAAGGACCTGGATCTGCAGACGGTCGAGGTGTCGCAGATCCCGATGTCGCCGGAGAACACCGCCGACCTGGAGCGCGGGGTCAACGAGCTCGGGGTGAGTGTCGGAGCCCTCAGCGTTGCCCTGGAGGCGGCGAAGGCGAACTCCATCATCGATGCCCTCGACCGGGACTACGACAAGATCGTCTCCGACTGCCGCCGGCTCAACACGACCTACCTGCGGATCGGCATGATGCCGCGCGAGGCGATGACCGCCAAGCACCTCACCGAGGAGTGGGCGGCCGCCTGTGAGCCGTACGCGGCACGGTTGCGCGAGGACGGCATCACGCTCTGCTACCACAATCACCACGTGGATCTGGCGCAGTTCGACGGCGAGCGGATCTTCGACATCGTGCGCCGCGTCGCGCCGTCGATGGAGTTCGAGGTCGACCTGCACTGGGTACAGCGCGGCGGCATGGCCCCCCTCGACATGCTGAAGGCCTACACCGGGGTGTGCCGGCTGATCCACCTGAAGGACTACCGCGTCGTGGCGGTGCCGGCCGAGGCGCTGGAGGCCCAGGCCCGCGGCGACCAGGCCGCGTGGGCGAAGGCGTTCTCCGAGATCGTGCAGTTCGCCGAGGTCGGTCAGGGCAACATGAACTGGCCCGAACTGCTGCCCGCCTCGATCGCCGCCGGTGCGGAGTTCCTGTTCATCGAACAGGACGACACCTATGGCCGCGACCCGTTCGACTGCATCCGCGACTCCCGGGAGTACCTCGCCTCCATCGGCTGGTGAGGCAGAGCGGTTGGCGAGCCGGCCTCAGCCGCGCATCGTCGCCGGGACGACCCGTGGGCCCTCGGGCGCCTCGACGGTGAGTTCCACCTCGACGGGAGCGTCGAGCGGCAGCACGGCCACGCCAACCGCGCTGCGGACGTGCCCTTCGGTGAAGAGCTCACCGAGCAGTTCGCTGGCCCCGTTCGCGACCTTCGGCTGAGCGGTGAACTCGGGCGTGCTCGCCACGTACACGACGACCTTCACCACGCGGGTGATCGCGTCGAGCCCCCCGGCCACCGAGGCGACCGCAGCCAGGGCGTTCACCACCGCGACTCGGGCTGCCTCGTACGCCTGCTCCGGGCTGACCTCTGCCCCGACCTTGCCGGTCGCCACGAGGGTGCCGTCGACGGTCGGAAGCTGCCCGGAGGTGAGCACCTGACTGCCGCTCCGCAGCGCCGGGACGTACGCGCCCGCCGGGGTTGCCACGACGGGCAGGGTGACGCCGAGCGCGGCGAGGCGCTCCGACACCGAGCTTGTCGAACCGCCGGTCGAGCTTGTCGAGACCATCCGCTCAGCCCTCGGCCGCCGCGGCGATCGGCCGCTTGAAGTAGGCCACCAGGTTCTCCGGGTTCAGGCCCGGCACGATCTGGACCAACTCCCACCCGTCGGCCCCGAAGTTGTCGAGGATCTGCTTGGTCGCGTGCACCAGGACCGGCGCCGTCATGTACTCCCACTTGGTCATGGGCTGATCCTACGAGAGCTCACCGGCGACGCCCGACGGTGCGGCTCGGCGGCTCCCCCGACCAGGCGCGGTAGCGGCGCGAGAAGTGCAACGGATCGGCAAAGCCGACCAGCCGGGCGACCTCGCCGACCGGCATCGAGGTGTCCCGCAGCAGCCGTTCGGCGCGCTCCATCCGGAGCTGGTTGACCAGCTGCATCGGCGAGGTCCCGAGCTCGGTCCGTACCAACCGGTGCAGATGTGCGGTCGACCATCCACTGCGATCAGCCAGCCGCCGTACGTCCAGTGGCTCGGCGAGATGGTCCAGGATCCAGCCGGTCAGGCCCTGCAGCCCGGGATCGTCGGCGGCGGTCCAGTTCCGACGCTCGGCCGCGTCGATGATCATGCCGAGCAGGCTGTAGGCACAACTGTCCGCGACCAGCCGCGCCGTCGGGGTGACCCGTGCGGGGCGCCCGGCGAGGTTGGCCCCGGCGGTCGCCGCCCGGATCACGAGTTCGCCGAAGCGGTCACGGATCCCTGGATGCTGCCCGAGCCGATGGAGCGGCCCGTCGGCGGTCAGGCGAAGCCAGCCCTCCGCGGCGGCAGGTCCGGAGGCGTGCAGCCAGTACCACTCCCATCGATGCCCACGTGCCCGGTACCGGTGGGCCTGCCCCGGCTCGAACAGCACCAGGTCACCAGCGGTCGCCGACCAGGACACCCCGTCGATGCTCAGATCCATGTCACCGGCGAGCACCCAGATCATCAGGTGGTCCGGCGGACTCTCCCGTACCGTCTCGAAAATGTGACGATAGGCGAAGTGACCGGCAGCGTTCACCCGGAGCGGGCTGTCCATCTCGACATGATAGTTCTGTCCATGTCACGGCAAGTTCGCTCCATGGTCGGTCCCGCAGCGGCACGGCACGATGACAGTCATGGACACGACGAGCTGGCACCGCGACGGCTTCCACGTCAGCCGCGGCCTCTTCTCGACCACAGAGATCGCGACCGTGAGGGAGCGCTTCGATCGCCTTGCGGAGAAGGGAGAATCGATCCCCCAGCACTGGGAGCCGGACCTCTCCCGTACCGACGTGCTGGCCCGTTATCCGCGGGTGATGCATCCCCACGCCTTCGACCCGGGCAGCCGGGCGATGCTGATCGATCCACGACTGCGCACCGTGTTGACCGCTCTGCTCGGCGAGGAGCCTGTCGCCTGCCAGACCATGTACTACTTCAAGCCGCCGGGCGCCCGCGGCCAGGCGTTCCACCAGGACAACTACTACCTGCGCGTGCAACCCCACACCTGCATCGCCGCCTGGGTGGCAATCGACCGGTCCCACCCGGGCAACGGCGGCCTGCAGGTCTGTCCGGGCACCCACACGATGGAGGTCGCCTGTCCCGAGACCTCCGATGCCGAGCTGAGCTTCACCACCGACTACGTCGCGCCGCCGGCCGGTCATGACCCGGTCCGGCTCGAACTGGATCCTGGCGACGTGCTGTTCTTCAACGGCAGCGTGGTGCACGGGTCGAACCCGAACACCACCGTCGACGAGTGGCGTCGATCGTTCATCTGTCACTACATGCCGGCGAGATCCACCCACATCTGGCAGGGCTACCACCAGCATCTGATCGATTTCGAGGGCCGACCGGTGACCCGGGAGACCTCGACCGGTGGTGGCCCGTGCGGCGCGGAGTTCGGGCGGGAGGACGTGGGCAACTTCCACTGACCTGACCGCGGCGAGTCCCTTGGCTACGCTTGCTGGCATGACATTGCCCGCCGCGGCCCCCGACCAGCCCAGCGACCGAAGCATCGGGATCCTCGGCGGCACCGGTCCGCTCGGCCGCGGGCTGGCCCGTCGATTTGCCGCCTCGGGCGTGGATGTCGTGCTGGGCTCCCGCGATCCGGACCGGGCCCGGGCCGCAGCCGCGTTGCTCCCGACCGGAAGCGGTGAGATCTCCGGTGGCAGCAACACCGAGGCAGCGGCCTGCTCGGTCGTGCTGGTGACGGTGCCGTACGAGGGGCATGCGGCCCTGCTGACCGAACTCGCCCCGGCGCTGCAGGACACCTTGGTGATCGACTGCGTCAATCCGCTCGGCTTCGACGCCCACGGCCCCTATCCGTTGCGTCCCGACGACGGATCCGCCGCCCAGGAAGCCGCACGGATCCTCGCCGACACTCCCGGCGCACGCGTGATCGCGGCCTTCCACCACCTCAGCGCGGAGCTGCTCAATGACGACACCGTCACCAGCCTCGGCTGCGACGTCCTCGTCCTCGGCGAGGACCGGACCGACGTGGCAGCGGGCATCTCCTTGGCGGCAAGGCTTCCCGGGGTGTCGGCCTACTACGGCGGGCGCCTGCGCAACGCCGGCCAGGTCGAGGCCTTCACGGCGAACCTGATCGCCATGAACCGCCGTTACAAGGGGCACTCGGGGATCCGGGTCACCGGGTTGGGCTCGTGACCGGAGTGGTCTCGTCGGGCTCGACCGATGTGGTGCGCGCCACTCGCGAACCGGCGCACCGGCTGCACATCGTCAGCGGCAAGGGTGGGACCGGCAAGACCTCCGTCGCGGCAGCTCTGGCCTGCGCGCTGGCAACCGAGGGTCGGCGGGTACTGCTGTGCGAGGTCGAGGGTCGGCACGGCATCGCCGAGATCTTCGGACGCCCCGCCCTGCGGGGCGCCGAGGAACCCCGACTGGTCCGTACCCCCGCCGGCGGCCAGGTGCACGGTCTGTCGATCGATGCCGAGGACGCACTGCTCGAGTACCTGGCGACGTTCTACCGGCTCGGCATCGCCGGCCGTGCCCTCGACCGATTCGGCGTGATCGACTTCGCCACCTCGATCGCCCCCGGGTTGCGGGACGTGCTCCTCACCGGCAAGGTGTACGAGGCCGTACGACGCCGCGAGAAGGGCCGCAGTGACGCCTACGACGCGGTCGTGCTGGATGCCCCGCCGACCGGACGGCTGACCCGCTTCCTGAATGTCCACGAGGCCGTGTCCGGACTGGCCAAGATGGGCCCCATCCGCAAGCAGGCGGACTCGATCATGACGATGCTGCGGTCCGCGACGACCGTGGTGCACCTGGTCACGCTGTTGGAGGACATGCCAGTGACCGAGACCGCGGAGGCGCTGGCGGACCTGACGCCGACCCGGATTGCCGTCGGTACGGTGGTCGCCAACCGGGTGACCCCGACCCCACTGTCGAACGACCAGCTGGAGTCGGCCCGGGCCGGGTCGTTGCGACTCGACCTGCCCCAGCTCAGCGACACCGACCGTACGGCCCTGGAACGCGAGTTCGGCGAGGAGGCGACCCGCATCCTGGCTGAGCGGGAGTGCCGGCGCCGCCTCGGCACCCTGGGCACCCGGGTCGTGGAGATCCCCCGAGAACCGTTGGGGCTCGACCAGACCACGATCTGGTCGATGGCGACCCGGCTGGCCGAGCTCCTGCCCGAGGAGGTGGGCGTGTGACACCCCCGCCCATCGAGGGAGGTCGAGACGCGATGGATGGACACCCCACCCTCGACATCGAGCGCCTGATCAGCGACCGGGAGACCCGGATCGTGATCTGCTGCGGTTCCGGTGGCGTCGGCAAGACCACGATGTCGGCCGCGATTGCCCTGCGTGCCGCCCAGCGGGGGCGCAGGGCCGTCGTGATCACGATCGACCCGGCCAAGCGACTCGCCCAGTCGCTCGGCATCGAACAGCTCGACAACGTGCCGCGGCCGGTCCAGCTGCCCGACGTGGGTCGAGTAGGGACCGACGTGGGTCGAGTAGCGAGCGAAGCGAGCGTGTCGAGACCTCTCGGCTCTCTCGACGCCATGATGCTCGACATGAAGCGGACCTTCGACGACGTGGTGACGGCCCATGCGACGCCGGCCAAGGCCGCCCAGATTTTCGCGAACCCGTTCTACCAGGCGTTGTCGACGCAGTTCGCCGGTACGCAGGAGTACATGGCGATGGAGAAGCTGGGTCAGCTCCACGCCGAGGCCGAACGCACCGGCCGCTGGGATCTGATCGTCGTCGACACCCCGCCGGCTCGCTCAGCGCTGGACTTCCTGGACGCCCCGGAGCACCTGTCACGGCTGCTCGACGGACGGTTCCTGAGGATGTTGCTCGCACCGGCCCGTGGGCCGTTCCGCCTGATGACGGCCGGGTTCTCGCTGGTGGTGTCCGCCATGGACAAGGTGCTCGGCTCCCAGCTGCTGAGCGATGTCCAGACGTTCGCGAACGCCTTCGAGACCCTGTTCGGGGGTTTTCGGCAGCGAGCCGAACAAACCCTGCAGCACCTGTCGTCACGGCACACCACCTTCCTGGTGGTGGCGACCGGGGAGCGGGACAGCCTGCGCGAGGCGGCCTACTTCACCGACCGACTCACCGAGGAGCACATGCCGTTGGCCGGTTTGATCGTCAACCGGATGCACACTACGGCGGTCTCGTTGTCGGCCGAGCGGGCCCTCGCCCTCGCCGAGGACCTCGCGCCGGACTCCCCCGAGGCGGTTGCACTGACCCGACACGCAGAACTGCAACGCACCCGGGAGCGTGAGCTCCAGCTGGTCGAGCGGTTCGCGACCGCCCGCCGTACGGTCCCGGTACGGCTGGTGCCGGCCATGGTGACCGACGTCTACGACGTGGCTGCCCTGTCCGCCGTCGGTGACGCGCTCATGGACTCAACGCCGATCGAGTAGCGATCGACTGGGTCCAGTAGCGAGCGACGTGGGTCGAGTAGCGAGCGAAGCGAGCGTGTCGAGACCAGCGAGCGCGGTGCCACTCGACCGCCCGGCCTGATGGAGCGGTTCAGCTGGCGTCGGAGTCCAGCAGCACCTCGCGCCAGGAGGTCACCTGGGTGTTGCGGCGCAGCAGAGTACGGCGTTCCCGCTCGGTCATGCCGCCCCAGACGCCCCACTCGATGCGGTTGTCGAGGGCTTCGGCCAGGCATTCCACCCGTACCGGACATCCTTGGCAGAAGAGCCGGGCGCGTTTCTGCTCCGAGGCTTCACAGAACAGGGTGTCCTCGGTCCCGCGGCACTTGGCCATGGTCGACCAGTGCTCGGTCTGGGTGGCGCTCATTGCCCTCCTCGTCACAGAACGGTCACAGACAGCGCACCTATGGTACGGATCATGTACCAGACTGTGAAATCCTTCGCAGCACCTCTTGACCTACTCGTCAGAAACAATCGGTTGCACGGGCATCTCCTACCGTGGTAGGTCGCCGTGGTTGGAGCGAGCCCGTAGATTGGGCGCCATGCCAGTGACACCCCAGCGTGTCGGCGGAGTGCTGTACTCCGCCCTCATGTTCCTCGTTGTCAGTGTGCTGTCCGGCGTTCTTGTCGCCGGGTTGGCAGTGCCGTTCGCGCTCATGGCGGGGCTCTCCAGCAAGGCAGCTCTGGACGAGATGGAGACCTTGCCGGTCGAACTCGAGACCCCGCCGCAGGCCGAGCGGACGACCGTCCTCCTCGGCGACGGCGAAGTCCTCACCCACCTGTACGACGAGAACCGGGTGTACGTCGAACTCGACAAGATCGCTCCGATCATGCAGACCGCACAGATCGCGATCGAGGACCATCGGTTCTACGAACACGGCGCGCTCGACCCGTCCGGCTTGCTGCGGGCCGTGCTGCAGAACTCGACCGGTGGCAGCGGGGCTGGCGGCGCCTCCTCCCTCACCCAGCAGTACGTGAAGATGGTGCTGGTCGAGAACGCGGCGCTGAACAACGACCCGGTCGGGGTCCGCAAGGCCCAGGAAGCGACGATCGCCCGCAAGGTCACCGAGATGCGGTACGCGATCGCGCTGGAGCAGAAGCTGTCCAAGCAGGAGATCCTGGAGCGCTACCTCAACATCGCCTACTACGGCAACGGGGCGTACGGCGTCGAGGCGGCCGCCCACTACTACTTCAACACCACAGCGGCGAAGCTCACCCTGGAGCAGGCGGCGATGCTGGCAGGTCTGGTGCAGAACCCGGACCAGATCAACCCGATCCGCAACCTGGGCGCGGCCACCACCCGCCGCAACGTCGTCCTGAACCGGATGGCGGAGCTGAACCTGATCTCCAAGGAGGACGCGGAGAAGGCCAAGGCCGTCAAGTTCAACGCCAAGAAGGTGACCTCCACCAAGAACGGTTGCGAGTCCAGCAAGTACCCATTCCTGTGCCAGTACGTGATCGAGTCGCTGCTGCAGATGGACACCTTGGGCAAGACCCGTGACGAGCGTCGTGCCCTGCTGTACCGCGGTGGGCTGACCATCAAGACCAAGATCGATCCCGACACCCAGAAGGCTGCCCAGGACGCGGTCAGCAAGATCGTGTCCCCGACCGACCAGGTGATCGCGACGGTCAACATCGTCGAGCCCGGCACCGGTCTGATCCTGGCCAGTGCGCAGAGCAGGCCGGTGATGGGTAATGACACCAAGAAGGGCGAGACCTACTACAACTACTCGGTACCTCCGTCGTACGGCGGTGCCGAGGGGTTCCAGTCCGGGTCGACGTTCAAGGCCTTCACGCTGGCAGCGGCGCTCGACCAAGGGGTGCAGATGAGCCAGCGCTACCCTGCCCCCTACAAGCTGGACATGAGCGACACAACCTGGGACTCCTGCACCGGCCCCGTGAAGATCGGCGAGTGGAAGCCGCAGAACCTGAGCACCAGCATCAGCAACTCCTCCGGCATGAACATGACCTATGCCACCCAGCGCTCGGTCAACACCTACTTCGTGCAACTGGAGAAGCGCGCAGGTCTGTGCAACACGGTCAAGATGGCGGCCGCGGCCGGCATCGACTTCTCGACCGAGACCGTCGATCAGTTGTCGACGTACCCGTCGTTCACCCTCGGCATTGCCGAGATCGCGCCACTGTCGCTGGCTGAGGCGTACGCGACCTTCGCCGCGCGCGGCGTGCACTGCGATCCGCACATTGTCGAGTCGGTGACCTCCCGCTCTGGCAAGAAGTTCGACATTCCGGATGGCAATTGTGAGCAGGTGATGCGCCCCGAGGTCGCCGACGGCGTCAACAAGCTGCTGCAGGAAGTGATGAAGCCTGGATCCTCCGGCTACCCGGCGACGATTCCGGGTGGCTATCCGCAGGCCGGCAAGACGGGCACCACCGAGGAAGGCCAGGCCGTGGCGTTCGCCGGTTACACCCCGGAGGTCGCCGGCGCGGCCATCATCGCCGCCGACAAGACGGCACCGCTGTTCAAGAAGGACAAGAACGGCAAGGCGAAGCGCAAGGGCATCGGCAACATGACCTTGAAGACCGGCTACTACCTGCAGGGAACCGGCGGCGGCGACGCGGGCTCCAAGATCTACGCCCCAGCCATGGAAGCGGCACTGAAGGGCAAGCCGAAGACCGCCTTCGTCGCTCCGCCGAAGGTGATCACCGAGCCGAAGATGGTCGAGGTCCCCAGCATCAGCGGACTGACCCTCTCCCAGGCTCGCCAGAAGCTGTCCGATGCCGGCTTCTCGGTCTACACGCAGAGCCGGTACAGCGACGCGCCCAAGGGCAGCTTCATCGGCATGTCCCGGTCCCCCGGATCCAAAGTCGAGGAAGGCTCCTCGATCACCCTCTACCTCTCAGCCGGACCGCAGCCGAAGAAAGAGGACAGCTCCTCCGACAGCGACGACGACAAGAAGGACGAGGAGAAGAAGCCGGGCAGCGGCGAGTCCAGCAGCAAGCCCGGTTCCGGAGAGACCAGCAGCGGCAACCGTGGCCGCGGTGGCCGCTGACACCGGCCGTTGACAGCAGCGAGGGCCTGACTCCACTGATTGGAGTCAGGCCCTCGTCGCGTCTCGGCGTGTCGAGACCGTCAGGCGCTGAGCTGCTTCTTCACCTCGGCCGCCACGGCGCCGCCGTCGGCACGGCCCTTGGTGCGCGGTGTGAGGACGCCCATCACCTTGCCCATCCCGCGCGGGCCCAACTCGGCAGCGCCGGTCTCGGCGATCGCCTCGGCCACCAGGGTCGAGATCTCCTCGGCGGTGAGCTGCTGGGGCAGGTAGTCGGCGAGCACGGCAGCTTCCTCGCGTTCCTTGCTCGCCAGGTCCTCCCGCCCCGCCTTGACGAACTCCGCCTCGGACTCACGGCGCCGCTTGGCCTGGGAGATGATGACGTCGAGCACCTGCTGGTCGGTCAGCTCCTTCGCCTCGGTACCGGAAACCTCGGCCTCGGTGACGGCCGTCATCACCATCCGCAGGGTGCGTACCCGTACGGCGTCACGGGCCTTCATCGCGGTGGTCAGGTCGCTGCGCAGCTGGTCCTTCATCGACATGGGCACCAGTTTCGCACCGCCCGGCTCCGATGACCCAGCCGGTTTCGGGTCTAGCGTCTGTTTCGTGCGCATTCGTGGGATCCATCCGAGCACGGTCAGGTTCTTCGGTTCGCTCGCGGTGGCCGGCGCGGCCGGTGTCGTTGCCGGTACGGCGTTGGATCCGCGGTATGTCCTGCTGGCCGTACCGATTGCCCTCTCGGCGTGCTACCTGGCCTGGTCTCTCGCCGTGGTCCTGCCGATGGACGCCGACCGCTGGCAGAGCCTGGTCGACGACGAGGACAGCAATCCTTTGGTGTCCGATCTGCTCGTCGTGCTGGCCGGGCTCGGCGGCCTCGGCGCCGTGGGCGGAGTGCTGCTGAACAACGATCCCGCGACCCAGCTGGTCGACGGGCTGCTCTGCCTGGCCGCGACCTACCTCTCCTGGGCGATGGTGCACGTGATGTTCGCCGCACGGTACGGCCGGCTGTTCTACCGGGCCGAGCCGTCCGGCGGGATCGACTTCAACTCCTCAGAACTCCCCGACGCGCATGATTTCCTGTACTTCAGCTTCAACCTCGGCATGACCTACCAGGTCTCCGACACCGCGGTCAGCAGCAAGCCGATCCGCCGTACCGTCCTGCTGCACTGTCTGGTCAGCTACCTGTTCGGGACGATGATCATCGCCTGTGCGATCAACTTGGTGATCGGTTTCGTCAGCAATGCCGGCTGATAGGCCGAGGCTCAAACGCTGGTCGAGTAGCGAGCGCAGCGAGCGTGTCGAGACCCACACGCTGGTCGAGCAGCGAGCGCAGCGAGCGTGTCGAGACCCACACACTGGTCGAGTAGCGAGCGCAGCGAGCGTGTCGAGACCCACACACTGGTCGAGTAGCGAGCGCAGCGAGCGTGTCGAGACCCACACGCTGGTCGAGTAGCGAGCGCAGCGAGCGTGTCGAGACCCACACGCTGGTCGAGTAGCGAGCGCAGCGAGCGTGTCGAGACC